>WBZR01000057.1_pt2 | contig 40706 bp, 33 predicted proteins | sample 5204231 | NCBI WGS metagenome assembly WBZR01 (sample SAMN12412403, study PRJNA552823) | activated sludge metagenome | isolation source: activated sludge from anammox sidestream of wastewater treatment plant... | place: USA: Virginia | collected 2017-08 | reverse complement strand
AACACCGAAATTGGAAAGATCACAGCCTTCATTCGGAGGACAACCCCACGAATTGTTTATAACGTCCGGACTTTTATCGGGGTCAGGGTTTTGATTATTAAGGTCAGTAGGTGCTAGAAACCATTCGAAGCCTTCTATGTATGTAGAAGGTTTGCCCCAGCCACGTTCCATATTTCTTACACCTATCCACCTGGCATCAGGTGCCACTCCAATGGTATCGCCTGGTGTTGAACCAACCATTGTGCCCATGGTGTGGGTACCGTGGCTGCCATCATCACAGGGTTCAGGAGAATCAAGTCCGCAAGGGTTGTTTAATGGGTTGCTTGTAGAGTCACCATTCAGTGGGTTGAGTTCGTGTATAGCGTCATGCCAGTTATAGTTATGGTCAGCTGTGGTTCCGTCCCAGCCACGGTATTTTGGTTGTATGGCCGGATGTTTCCAGTCGTAGCCGGTGTCTTCTCCTCCTACCACAACACCTTGCCCGGTGTAGCCAAGTGCCCATACATCATTGGCATTGATGGTGTCAATGCCCCATTCTTTTCCTTCATTGCCTCGTAGCAATGCCGGATACTTCTCTACCGGTTCGTGATATCTAAGCAGACCATTATTACTGATGTATTTTACCTCAACGAATGAAGCCAGTTGTTCAAGTGATGCAGCAGGTATCTTTATCTGGAGGGCATTTGTTATGTAAAATGACTTTGTTTTGTAATGATGATATGCTGCCCAAGCCATAACATTTTTTTGAGATGATTGAGTAGTAGCCTTCAGTGCTTCATAAACATACCTTCCTTTAGCGGATTTGGTACTAAGGTATTTCGCAACAGAAACATCTGCCTTGTCTTTAAATACTACAATAAGGTCAAGTTCGTTATCTTCAACGTATTCTGTCAAAACCTTTGGAGCAAGCTTTGTTTTCCAACCGGATTGACCAAAAATTATTGAACTTAATGCAAGTGAAAAGAAGAGAAACAACAATATTTTTTTCATAATAGAAATGTAAATTATATCTTTGAAAAGATTAGCAGACGAAATTAAGTGATTTTGTTAACATCCGCAAGTTTGAACATCTGTTTATGGATATCGAAGTAATTAAAGGCCATTTGAAGCAAGATTCTGTGTTACAACCAATAGTGGAAAAGATTGTTCTACCACCTTTGATAGTTCAGCAAAATGTGTTCAAAGAACTTACCGAAAGTATCATTTCGCAACAATTATCTGTAAAAGTAGCGGCCATTATTACACAAAGATTGCATGATTTGCTGGGCACAGTTGATCCCTCTCCTGAAGATATTCTGCGATTGAGTACGGAAGAAAAACGTGCAATTGGTCTTTCGTACCAAAAAGCCGGATACATGGACAATATTGCCGGTTTCTGGATTGAAAATTCTCTGGCCTCAACAAGCTGGCAGAGTATGTCTGATGACGAAATATTGTCTTTGTTGACACAAATAAAAGGTGTTGGCAAATGGACAGTAGAAATGGTACTTATTTTTTCTCTGCTACGGCCGAATGTTTTTCCTTATGATGATCTTGGCATTAAACAACAGGTGATAAAACTCTACGGTCTCGAATCAACTGGCAAACAGCTCATCAAGGATATGAATGAGGTTGCAGAACGATGGAAACCATACAGATCGTTTGCGTCAAGATACATCTGGAAATCAAAAGATCTGGCATGGAAAGACTGATATTTAAATATACCCAAGGATTGCCCGGGCCTTTGCTGATTTGTCTGGCCGGCATACACGGCAATGAAATAGCAGGTATCAGGGCATTGCAACGCCTGGAAGAGATGTTAGTACAGGAAACTGCGTCCAAACCACATTTTGTTTTTACTGGTACTGTAATTGGGCTGGTAGGCAATGTCGAAGCTAGTGAAAGTCAAACGCGGTTTATAGAATCTGACCTGAACCGGATGTTTTTAGATGAATCTGTTACAAGGATATTAGAAGCAAATTTTTCAGATTTGGAAGCTGAGGAGCTTGAACTTAGAGAATTACTTACAACCATTGATGAATTTATCAAAGAAACATTGCCGACAAAGGTGGTTATTCTCGATTTGCACACCACATCTGCACGAGGAGGATTGTTCGCCATACCTAGTGACCAAGAAGAAAGTATCAGGATAGCCAAGGCCCTTCACGCTCCGGTTATAAAAGGTTTCATGAGTGGGCTTAAAGGGACCACACTACATTATTTCAGCAATAATGGGTATAAGTACGACCAGCCGGTTATACCGCTTGTTTTTGAAGCCGGCCAACATACCAACCCTCTTTCCGTAAACAGAATGATAGCTGCTGTTGTCAACTGTCTTCGCACCATTGGCTGTGTTGACCATGATGATGTAGAAAGCCAGCATGACGAAATACTCAAAGCATATTCCGAACATTTACCAGCATTGACCAGACTTATTCACCGACATCAGATTATCAGAGCTGATGAGTTTGTGATGAAGCCGGGTTTTGAAAATTTTCAGAAAATAAAGAAAGGAGAGCTACTTGCACGAGATAAAAATGGCAATATTTATTCAGATTATAATGGATATATTTTGATGCCATTGTACCAAAGAAAAGGAGAAGATGGTTTTTTTATCATACAAGACGATAAGTGATTAATTTTGTACTAATATAATAGGATTATGTATTCTCCAGAACAACAACAAACACTAACAGAGCTGACAAAAAAGATATTGTCTGATGCAGAATATGGCATACACCAAGTACCTGTACAATTTGCTGAACAGCTCCGCGAACTCATCAGATTTCACGAATGGCGATATTATATCATGAATGACCCACTCATCAGTGACTATGAGTATGATGTCTTGTATAAAAAACTGCAAGAAACAGAACAAGAACACCCCGATCTTATTATTGCTGATTCGCCTACTCAGCGTATTTCTCCCGATATTTCAACAGGCCAGGAGACTGTCAGTCATCTTACGCCTATGCTTTCATTGGCTAATTCTTATGACCTGAATGATCTGATAGAGTTTGACAACCAGATAAGAAAGCTGGCTGGCATAGATCCGGCAAAAAAGATAGAATACTGTGTAGAACCAAAATATGATGGTGGAAGCATTGCAATTGTTTTTGAAAATGACTCCTTAATAAGAGCTGCTACACGTGGCGATGGACAAAATGGAGAAGATATAAGTAATAATATTCTGGCATTGAAGTCGGTACCGCGCAAGGTAGCATTTTCTGACCATAATATAGTAAAGGCAGAGCTACGTGGTGAAGCACTTATACGGAAAGATCAGTTTGAAAAAATAAATGCAGAACGAGAAGAGGAAGGACTCAGCCGATTTGCAAACCCAAGAAATGCAGCTACAGGCGGTCTGCGTACCAAAGATCCGCGAGAAACTGCCGATAGAAAAATTGAAGTGTTTGTATATCAGCTTGGCTTCGCGGTTGACAGCAACCATAATGACGTTCTGCAAACAATTCCGACACATGATGAGGGCATCGAACTACTCGGCCAACTCGGCTTCAAAATTCCTGTAAACGAGAGAAAGGTCTGCCATGGCATTCACGAAGTAGAAGAATTCTGTCAGCTTTGGCAAAAGCAAAGAGATTCATTTGATTATGAAATAGACGGTATGGTCATAAAGGTCAACGACAGGAAAATACAGGAACTGTGCGGATATACCAGCCACCATCCGAGGTGGGCGATAGCTTTCAAATTTCAGGCAAAACAGGCAACATCCAGGCTTGAGCATGTGGAGTTTCAGGTGGGCAAAATGGGTAGTGTCACTCCGGTAGCCAAAGTAACTCCGGTATCTCTGGCGGGTGTCACGGTCAGCTCCATTTCATTGCACAATGAGGAGTTTATCCAGTCACGCGACATAAGGTTGGGCGACATGGTCCTTCTGGAGAGAGCAGGTGATGTGATACCATACATTGTAAAATCGCTTGCAGATGTACGCAAAGGTGATGAGGTTCCAATCATTTTTCCGGAGAATTGTCCTTCGTGCAATACCAGATTGGTACGTGTGGAAGGGGAGGCTGCCTGGAGGTGTATAAATGAGAAATGTCATGAGAAAATCATTCAGCGACTTATATTTCACGCTTCAAAAGACGCTATGGACATCGAAGGCTTGGGTGAATCTTTAATTAGAAAATTTTACGATCTAGGCTGGATTAAGGATATGGCGGATATTTACACGCTTGATTATGAAGACATTTCGAAACTCGACGGGTTTGGTAAAAAATCTGCCGAAAATTTAAGAAAAGCCATTGAAACAGCAAAAAAAAATCCGATTCACCGATTTTTGCATAGTCTGAGTATCCATCATCTGGGTAAAAAAGCATCCAAACTACTGGCCGGTCAGATTGATAATGTAATGGATCTGAAGGAGTGGCCTATAGAGCGTTATTTGGCAATTAAAGATATTGGGCCGAAAGTGGCAAAGAATACACGAACATTTTTTACAAACTCCGAAAATGTAGAACTACTGGAAAGAATTCAGTCTGCAGGTGTTAATTTTTTGTCAACAAATGAAGATAAACCAACAATTGGCAGAGAAGACACGTTACTTAGCGGAAAAACTATCCTCTTTACAGGAACATTATCCACCATGGGACGTAAAGAAGCAGAAAAATTAGCCGAAAATGCAGGTGCCAAGAATTTAGGTGCGGTGAGTTCGAATCTCAACATTTTGGTAACAGGTGAAAATGCAGGATCAAAACTTGAGAAGGCTAAAAAACTTGGTACGGTAGAAATTTTGACTGAACAACAATTTTTAGAACTAATAAATAATTAAGACCACACAACAAATGAGACATTTTTTTACACTTTTATTAACCATTGGGTCATTATTGGCTTACGGCCAAAGCAAAAATATTACATTGAGCTGCGATTTGAAAAATTGTGGTGCAGACTCCATTAATCTTTATGAATTCAACGGAATGAGTTTTGATATGGTAAAAGCAGCAAAAGGCGAAAATCGGGTTGCCAAGTTCGAGCTAAACAAATCAACCACTCCCCGAATGTACTATGTAGGCTTCTCAATCTCTGACCTTCGCCCTGTGATACTTGGCACTGAAGATAATGTAAACATTAATGTTGTCTGCGAAGCCGTAAAAAAATCGGATATTCCAGGTTCGCCGATTAACAAAGCTTATGATGGACTATTGATGAAATTATCAGAAATCCGTTTTCAGGAAAATCAAATCTTTTCGACTTATACATCAAGTCAACGTACAGAAAAAAATGAAGCTGATTTTAAAAAGTCGCTTGCAGACTTGGACAAAAGGAAAATTTCACTTAAGGATTCCCTTATGAAGATAAATGCATTTCTGGGAAATACGGCAGCTATCAACACTTATCTCAGCTTTGCCAACAACAAGGGCAAATACACTGATGAAATTGATTATTTCGCAAATGAATTTTTCAAACAAAGCAAACTAGATGATAAGAATCTTGAACAAAATCCATGGGTGACCGAAATATTCAAGGCATATACACAGACGCTTCAAAGAGTAGGTAGAGGAAATACTTATATTATTAATTCAATAAGAACCCAACTTAAGAAAATACCTCAGACATCTAACACTTATAGGCTGGCACTTGGTGGTGTAGTATCTGGCATTGAACAAAATACAGACGTACTTTTTGTAGAATTTGCAGATGAGTTTTCGACCAAATATGCTAAAACCAATTCTATGGATATTGGTCTTCTAAAGCCTCGTCTGGATGCCATCAAACAATTGATGATTGGGTTGCCGGCACCTGATTTTACGCTTGAGACGCCGGACGGAAAAAAAGTTAGCCTTAAGGATTTCAAAGGAAAAGTAGTGTTAATAGACTTCTGGGCATCATGGTGTGGCCCGTGCCGAAGAGAAAATCCGAATGTAGTAGCAATGTACAACAGGTACAAGGACAAAGGCTTTGAAATACTAGGTGTAAGTCTTGACCGAAGCAAAGAGCCGTGGATAAAAGCTATAGCTGACGACAAACTGACCTGGCCACATGTAAGTGACCTCAAGGGTTGGGGCAGCTCAGCTGCTGCTCTATACGGCATCACATCAATACCGCATACCGTACTCGTGGACCGAGATGGCAGGATAGTGGCAAGACAGCTTAGAGGTGAAGTACTTGGTAAAAAACTGGAAGAAATACTTGGCGGCAAATAAACGGATTGTCTATTTGTTCATATACTTACTGCCTCTGCTGACGATATCGTGTCGGCAGAGGCAGTATCATCATACAGCGATTGATCAAACTGCTTCGTCTGTTCATTCTGCAGATACGATTAGCAGAGCAGTAGCAGAATTACCTACACACAAACAGTTACCCGTTCCGGCAGGTTTTTCAGAAATAGCTCCAGCAGACACTTCATTTATACTTGACTTACGGTATGCAAGTGACAATAATTTTGTCAAAACAAGGCTCTACGACTGCCCACGTTGTATCCTGAAAACTGAAGTGGCAGACAGACTCAGAAAGGCTAATGAACTATTTCGCAAGAAAAAACTAAAACTCGTATTACTTGATTGTTACAGACCTCATTCTGTTCAGGAAAAATTATGGAATGCTAAACCAGACCCACACTTTGTGATGAGGCCGTGGAAAGGTTCACTACATACAAGAGCAATAGCTGTAGATGTTACATTGGCAGACCAGGATGGTAATTATCTGGATATGGGTTCGGAATTCGATGAATTTTCGAAAAAATCATATTACCTTTCAAAAGAAATAAACGATAATGCCCGTGCTAACAGATATCTGCTCCGCTCAATTATGCGACAGGCAGGTTTTACAGGTATCCGTACAGAGTGGTGGCATTTTCAGTATGGGCTGGCAGCCAATAATCAACTACAAAAATACGAATGGGAATGTGATTAATTTCTTTCACACTCCCATCCAACTATCCTAAAGTTGATGACTAAAAACTAAATGATTTTACCAACTCTGATATCCGTAGCTGGGGTAACTTGATACTGAAGCTGATTCTGCTTAGATAATTGGCACTTACTGACTGATTGTACTGGTCTGAAAGGGATTTCGACTGGACAACCGGAAAATATATGCCAACATAGCTGCCAAAGTCGAGCATAAATCCACCAGCCCAAACAACATTGTCTTTCCAATTCTTGTCACTGTTTATTGGTCTAAGGTCGTTGTAGTAACCAAGGTCAAAGTAAGGTTTTATGGGCAGTTTAAGCGGCATATCTACTGGAAGGCCTGCTTTTAAGTTTATAGCAGCCAGAAAAGAATTGGTGTATCCAAATTGACCATATTTATAAGCTAAAGGGAATTTGAACCCACCATCGCTTATATCTACCTGTCGCGAGAAGAATCCCTGGTCAGCTGATCTGCCCAGATACGGACCTTCAAAAAGATAATCGTCGGCGGCTGTTGAAGCTAGAGACATGGAGCCACGGGCAAAATAATCTGAGTTGGTAGCACCCGAAATTTTTGCAGTATTGTCAAGGTAGCCTCCGGCAAATATTCGGATATTGACAGATCGTTTTGTATTGTAATACAGTTTTGTATTGTATTCGAGCGAGAGCTTCAGGTAATGCTCTTTTCCTTTTATACTGTTGTAGTTTTGCTGTTCGAGTCTTATGTTGGCTTCCATAGGGGAAAGCGCATTGTGTGTAGTGAGTGTATAATCAAGGGTATGGATATACTGATTGTCGGCTTTTACTTCTGCTTTTACTGCACCATCGACTTGTTTTGTATTTACCTGGTCCTTGACAAGGATGTTTGTTTTGTAGGTCAGTTTGTGTGCCCAGGTATGCCAGCGGTTAAATTCGGCTGTAATGTATGGTGTCACTTTGATGTAATGGAGTCGCTCTTTTAACAAAGAATTGTCAATGAAATTGAAAGCATATCTCCTACCTGAAATACCTATTGCCAGTCTTTCGGGGTTTTTATATGAATAAAAATTTTGTTCCAGCATGCCCTGCCCTACTACAGAACCATCACTCGTCGCAATCATCGGTGCAACAAAATATCTGAAATTGCGCCCCGGCAAAATCGGGTTAGGGATCAAAATACCTGCCATGAATTTGTCATAGAGGTTCCAACCGATAGCAGGCAATATGTTCGTGACATTTTTATCTTTTTGTTCTATCAGACCAAAAATCTTTGGCGTCCATGGTCTTGAAGCCTTACAGATACCCGACGTATGGTAATAATTGTTGGAAGTGCTGGCATCCATCAGGTAGTTATCGGCATCTATGGTCAGAGACTTCACTTCCGCCATATCTTGATCGATTGACTTAACGTCTTTAAAGCCCTCGTAAAAATAAGTAGCGCTTGACCCGTTTTTGTTAGTAACTGTGAGGTTCAAAGGTGTCGGATTGCCGGCAATGTTTTTTATGGTCACACTGTTGTTGGAGGCTTTTACTATTTTATAATCAACCGGCATATTTTTCTGAATCAGGTCGTCAAACAGCCAGCTCAGGTTCTTTCCTGTTGATTTTTCGAGTACCTGTTTCAGATCGTCCGGATATGGGTGTTTAAATGACCATTGCCTGTAATATTCTTTCATTGCAGCATCAAATGATTTTGTACCAAGGTAGAGTTCCAGTATCTTAAAATACCGGGCGGTCTTCTTGTACACATCCAGGCCGTAATTGACATTGATAAATTCAGCGGAAGTTAAGCTAAGAGGCTGGTCAAGTTTTCGTTTCATAAAAATGGAAGAAATAAGGCTTTCATCTAACGAAAATCCGCGAGGGCGTTTTTTTTGCACATGAGCTTCGTTTTTGGGCTTGTAATACTCGGTCATGTAGTCGGCTTCGTAGTAAGAATTGATACCTTCATCCATCCATGCGTCGTCGCGTTCGTTTGATGCCAAAATACCATAGAACCAATTGTGACCTACTTCATGTTCTATAACGTTATCGAGACTCTGAGCACTGCCACCTGCGCTGATGACGGTGACCATCGGGTACTCCATACCACCACCTGCTATCAGGTCGCCATCTACAGCCGAAGCATGCGGCCAAGGATAATCGCCAATCCTGCGTGAGCGGTATTCAACAGCTCTCTTTACATAGAAAGCTGACCTGGCCCAGTTCTTTTTGTTTTTCAAAAGGAAATATCCATAAACAGGCAGTTGGTTGCCTTCTTCCAGTCGTGCGGTATCTTTTACTATCATAAACTCCTTGCTTGCAAACCAAGCGAAATCATGTACATTCTCAGCATGGTAATGGAGCGTTTTGCTTCCCTCAGATGAAGAAGCCTTCCAATTGCCGGCAGCATCTGCATTAGCAAGCAGCTTTGTAGTGAGGCTTACTCTGTTGTTAAAAAATTCGGTATCATCTGTGGTAGTACCTGTCGAAGCTACAACATAGTTAGCAGGTAAAGTAATCTTTACATCGAAGTTGCCGAATTCGGAGTAAAATTCGCCTTGGTCGAGATACGGAATTGGGTGCCAGCCCTTTGTGTCAAATACTGCAGGTTTGGGATACCACTGTGTGATGAAATAATTCTGCCCGGTATGTCCGAGTCTTGAAAAAACTTTCGGAATCTTTAAGGTAAATGGCGTTTTGATGCTTATTTTTTGGTGGGGAGCAAGCGGTTGAGGCAATGTGAGCAGCACAATATCCGGATTCCCTTCATATTCCTGTATGACTGTTGTCGTACCATTTACAGTAAAATTAAGACCTGACAAATATCCGCGGTCTTTTTTTTCTGAGAAATGAAAAGAACGTTTGTTGTTTTTCAACTGTTGCTTCGCGAATGCCGATTTGTCATTTTTGTAAGCATTTGGCCACAGATGCATATATATTTTATCAAGTGTTTGAGTACTGTTGTTGGTATATTCCATTTCTATCCAACCTTGTAGCAGATGGTGTTCGTCATCAAGTGTTACGTCAATCTTATAATCCACTTGTTGTTGGAAGTAAGATGTTTGGGCAAATGGATGTAAACAGATAGCAAGGCTTATCAGTGTTAAAAACAGCTTTGATTTCATAAAGAGCTTAGGTTTAAGGCGCAAATTTTAAAATTTCTTTTCACAAAAAAACAAACCGTCAAATGTATTTCAGATAAAATGTAGATAAAATCTGACCAATGGTTTGTTGTCGTTTAATTGTGGTAATAGTTTTCGATATTTTTCCAACGTTTGTGCGACCAAAGCCAGATTTCAGGTTGTTCCAGAATGTTTTGTTCAAGGAGACGGACATACTCTTCGATAATGAATCCATAATCAGTGTCATTCGGCTTATCGGTTATTTCTGTGAGATGGATTTTGTAGCTACCTTGTTTGAGTTTCTCAAATCTAGCATATAATACCGGAAGATCGTATTGTCGGGCATATTTTTCAGCACCATAAAGGAAATACGATGGTTTGTTGAGGAATTTTTTAAAATATCCTTTTGTAGCACCACCAGGATATTGGTCTGATAAAAACAGCGTAGCAGTATTAGCATTTGCCAGTGTGGCAAACTCCTCACGGATGTTGTCGGCATGTATGATGTTGAGGCCAAATCTGCTTCTTCGCTCATTGGTTAGCCGGTTGAACTCTTGGTTTGTGAGTTTCTTTCCAACACCTATTGCCTGATGGTGGAACAAAAGATTCATGCTGTAGATGAGGATTTCCCAGTTAAAGAAATGACCAGACATGAGGATGATGCTTTTGCCGGAGTGGAAATATTTGTTAGCGAGCTCCGGATTGTCGCAATGAATGGTTTGCAAGATATTGTGTTCGGAGATGGTCATACATTTAAGCGACTCTAAAAACATTTCGCATAGATTTGTGTAAAAATTTTTTTCAATGACAACCGGATTTATAGTTGAGGGCAGACTCCCTAGCAGATTCTGTCTTACAATGTTTCTTCTGTATTTTAAAATATAGTATAACAAGAAGAATAAAAATGAAGACAAGGTATAGAGTACACTAAAAGGCAGTCGGGAAATAGCCAACAAAATTCTAAAAAGTAGAATATTAAACAGTTTGGAAATAAATTTTAGCATAAATACCTCTGCCTTTGACCGATAAAGATAAACCAAAAAGTAAAATTAAAGCTGTTTTTCAGTCAAGTGTCCACGGTTGTTGTGGGTGGCCGAATATTTTCTAACATTAAAGTGTAAAAAAATAGCAATCGCACGTTGTATTTCAATTTTCATAAAATACCTTAATCAGGTAATCAACTGAGCAAGAGTTATTCAAAATAGCAGATACAGCCAATTTCTTTGTAACTTTGCACATTCAACAATATTGTAAGATGAGCCAGCAGTATGACCCTTCAAAGGATCTGGAAACGCAAAAAGAACAAATCATATCAGTAAAAGGCATGTACAAGAGTTATTTTCTTGACTATGCCTCGTATGTTATACTGGAGCGAGCGGTTCCGGCACTTGAAGACGGATTGAAGCCTGTACAGAGACGTATTTTACATGCTTTGCGTGAAATGGACGACGGACGTTATAACAAGGTAGCCAATATCATAGGCCAGACGATGCAATATCACCCACACGGTGATGCAGCCATAGGTGATGCTATGGTTAACCTCGGTCAGAAAGATCTGCTCATAGATTGCCAGGGTAACTGGGGTGACATACGCACAGGTGACGGAGCAGCAGCACCCAGGTATATTGAAGCAAGACTGACAAAATTTGCTCTCGAAGTGGCATTTAATAAGCAGACAACAGAATGGCAGCTAAGCTATGATGGTCGCAAGAATGAACCTGTTGTACTGCCAATGAAATTTCCGTTGTTGCTTGCGCAGGGCGTAGAAGGTATTGCGGTAGGTTTATCGACCAAAATAATGCCACATAACTTCATTGAGCTGATAGATGCTAGCATAGCTTACCTTCAAAATGAGCCTTTTCAGTTGTACCCCGATTTTTTGACCGGTGGCAGTGTAGATGTTGCAGACTACAATGATGGCCAACGTGGGGGAAAGATAAGAGTACGTGCTAAGATTGATGCAAGTGATAAAAAACACCTGGTAATACGTGAGCTGCCTTATGGTGTCACTACTACTGCTCTTATAGAAAGTATAGTGAAGGCAGCGGACAAAGGGAAGATAAAAATAAAGAAAATATCGGACAACACAGCAGCTGAAGTAGAGATTTTGATAGAATTACTGCCGGGCGTATCACCAGATGTTACCATGGATGCACTCTATGCCTTTACTGCATGTGAAGTATCAATTTCGCCGAATGCTTGCGTTATCCTTGATGACAAGCCCCATTTTGTGACTGTAAGTGATATGCTGAAGAATGCTACAGAATTCAGCAAAAAACTACTTGGCTGGGAGCTTGATATAAAAAAGAATGAACTTGAAGAAAGCTGGCTGTTTGCAAGCCTTGAGAAAATATTCATAGAGAATAGAATCTACCATGACATCGAAGAGTGTGAAACCTGGGAAGAAGTAATGACCACCATAGAAGCCGGACTGAAAAAATACGTTGCCACTCCGTCTGACTACAACGGGAAAACAGACAGGAGACTAAAATTGCTTAGAGAACTGACCACAGAAGACTATACCAGACTGACCGAAATAAAGATCAAGCGTATCACCAAATTCAATTCATTCAAAGCAGACGAACACATCAGACAACTCGAGGCAGACCTTGAAGAGACCAAATACAATATTGCCCACCTCAACGATTTTACCATCAATTATTACCAAAGATTAAAGGAAAAATACGGCAAAGGCAGAGAACGAAAGACGGAAATCAAAAATTTTGAATCTATCATCGCACAGGAGGTGGTAGCCAATAATGCAAAGCTTTATGCCAATTATAAGGAAGGATTTGTAGGATTTGGCTTGAAAAAAGATGAATTTATAACCGATTGTTCGGATATTGATGATGTTATCGCATTCAGAAAAGATGGAAAATTCAGCGTAGTAAGGATAGCCGACAAGGTTTTTGTAGGCAAAGATCTGATATATACCAATGTCTGGAAGAAAAATGATGAGCGCACTACATACAACTTAATCTATCTTGATGGCAGATCAGGCAAAACCTTCGCCAAGCGCTTTAACGTCACAAGCATAACACGCGATAAAGAGTACGACCTCACTCAAGGTACACCTAACTCCAAAGTAATCTATTTTTCGGCTAACCCAAACGGCGAATCAGAAACTGTAACAATAAGCTTATCAGCTACCAGCAGTGCACGTATCAAGCAGTTTGAATTTGACTTTGGTGAGTTGGCTATCAAGGGAAGAAATTCGCAAGGGAATACAATTACCAAATATCCGGTAAGAAAAGTAATACAAAAAGAACTCGGTAAGTCAACACTTGGAGCCAAAGTGTTTTGGTTTGACGAGACAACCGGCAAACTAAACACCGACGAACGTGGTAGGAAGATTGGTGCGTTTGATACCGGAGATATGATATTGTCAATATACCGGGACGGTAGCTATTTGATTTCAGAACCCGACACAACCACCAGGTATGAAGTAGAAAAACTGATCGACCTGAATAAATTTGACCCGGACAGAATCTTGAATGTGCTTTATTACGAAGCCGAGAAAGGATGGTCCATGATTAAGCGGTTTAAAATAGAAGCTACTTCTACCGGCCAGCGATACCGTTTTATTACCGACCATAAGCATTCAAAGTTATATTACGTAACCCTTACGCCAGCTGTAAGACTAACCTGTGTATGGGACAGTGGAAAAAAAATAAATGAACAGGAAATAGAACTAGATGACTTCGTAACGGTCAAAGGTTGGAAATCAATCGGCAACAAAGTATGTGACTACCCACTTCTCGAGGCAGATATAAAGATAACAGAACCGACACCTATGCAGGAAAAATTGCACCCTGGTGACCAGATAGATTTTGACATTCCGCCACAGAAAGGCCAGGGAAAATTGTTCGATGAATAAATTATTAATACATAATTGTTGCAGTTAAGTAAGATGGAACCGTTCAGCATAGAGTTATTGGGGTCATTAATAGACAGTGTTACAGAAGGTATTCTGGTGTGTTCGGATGAGAGCAAGATAATTTATGTCAATAAGGCTGTTGAGAATCTTTTTGGATACTCATCTGAGTCATTACTCGGGCAGAATCTGTTTGTACTCATTCCGGAACGCTACCGGCCAAAGCATAATCTGTATGTTACCGATTTTTTCAACCAACCAGCCAACAGACGGATGGGAGTAGGCCGTGATCTGTCCGGCCTTAAAAGTAACGGAGAGGAATTTCCGGTCGAAATAAGCCTCAGCTATTTCAGACACGGCAATAGTTACCTGGTTTTTGCTTTTATAGTTGATATTACACAGCGCAAAAATATCGAGCAGCAGCTCATCGAAAAGAACCGCTCGCTTGAAAAACTGACAGAAGAAATGACAGTACTTACAACCGAGCTAGAATCAAAGGTATTCGAAAGAACGATGATACTACGCGAAGCACTTGACGAACTCGAAAAATCTCAAAAAGAACTCAGTGATTCGCTCAATAAGGAAAAAGAACTCAATGAGATAAAATCACGGTTCGTAAGCATGGCATCACATGAGTTTCGCACACCGCTCAGTACGATTTTGTCTTCGGCCTCCTTGGTAGCCAAATACAGAATTGAAGAAGACCAGCCTAACCGAGAACGCCACGTAAACAAAATAAAAGATGCCGTAAAACACCTGAACGAATTGCTCGAAGATTTTTTATCTATCGGCAAACTCGAGGAAGGAAAAGTTGGTATCAAGGTAGAGACTTTTGACATCTCAAGCTTTGTTTATGAAATAATTGAAGAAATTAAAACGATACTTAAACCGGGGCAAACCATAAAATATGTATTGACAGGAGCCGGTAGCTTCACCACAGACAAGCGAATACTAAAGAACATACTCCTCAATGTACTCAGCAATGCAACAAAATTTTCATACGAAAACAGCCCAATCAAACTCATTATTGATTCAAATAACAAGCTTCAAATACAGATTATTGACCAAGGCATTGGTATTGCACAGGAAGATATCTCGCATTTATTTTCTAACTTTTATAGAGGAAAAAATGCTACAAATATACAAGGAACGGGACTTGGCCTGCCTATCATCAAACGTTATCTTGATATGATAAAAGGAAACGTAACTGTAGAGAGTGAGCTCAACAAAGGTTCCACTTTTATCATTTCCCTTGCTAAGATGCACGCACAAGATACAGTTGAGTGATTTTATTTTGTAACCTTAACTTTCAAATATTTTACAAACACAAAGTAACCAAGGTAGGTAGCAGGTACTACCAATGCAAGGCCGGCAACAATTATTACCACAGGATAAGGAATATATGAAAAATTGATAACATATTGTACGAACAACAAGCCTCCTACTATCCAAGCTGTCCGTTTGTCGGATGATTTATCGAATTTGGCCGATACCATTCCTCCTATAAATCCGGCAAATGCAAGCCCGAGGATGATAATTAGTTTGGCATAACCCGGTGCATTGAACAAATACGCTTTCGCCATTTCGGTATTTTCATAACTGAAGTTCTTAGGAGGAGGGTAAACCATAAGATTGATACTGTCAAATGCAACAATACAGATAACTGCAGCGACCATTCCAAAAACAACCGCCATCAGTTTTTGACCCATAAAAGTATTTCCATCCATCGGTGTATGCTTTTCTTGTGTAAAGAACAAAACTACCATCACAAAGTTATTCTAAAGCATTGGTTAAATACAAATTATACCGTAATAGATTTTTAACCCAGATAACGCATTGGGCTCCTTACTGCAAATAATGATTACTTAAAATCCATTTCAAAAGCTTAATAACCAAAGTTCAATATGCTTTTATCACTTTTTCATGGATTTTTGTACTTATCATTTTCGTTTAAATTCCTAATACGTTATCTGGGTTAAATAAGAAAGGGGTCATGTTTCTTTGAGATAGCTAACACCTTCTGTAAAGTGAATGAATACCATAAATTTAAAATCGAATCCGTAAAATTTGCATATTAAGAATGGCTAAATTTTTAACTTTGCAACTCAAAGCAAAATACCAAAAAAACCAAACATGGAAGTCAAATTATTTTCGGGAACGTTGTCACAGCCATTGTCCGAAAAAGTAGCCGATTATTACGGTTACCCACTCAGCGACTGTTTGCTCCAAAAGTTCAGTGACGGAGAGATGCAGCCGGTGATAAATGAATCAGTACGTGGCGCGTATGTATTTTTTATACAATCAACCTTTGCACCAGCCGATAACTTGCTTGAGTTGCTACTCTTTATTGACGCAGCTAAGAGGGCTTCTGCAGGTTATATTACAGCAGTTATTCCATATTTTGGGTATGCAAGACAAGACCGCAAAGACAAGGCGAGGGTGCCAATATCCGCGAGACTGATGGCTAATCTGATAGAGACTGCAGGGGCAAATAGAATCATGACAATGGACCTCCATGCAGACCAGATACAGGGCTTTTTTGATATACCAGTTGATCACCTTAAGAGTGAAGCCATTTTCATTCCGGCAATAGAACAACTCACACTACCGGATATTGTATTTGCTTCACCTGATGTAGGAGGCGTGAAGCGTGCACGGACGTATGCGAAGTATTTTGCGCGTGAAATGGTCATCTGCGATAAATACAGAAAAAGAGCCAACGAAGTAGCCAGCATGACCGTCATAGGAGATGTAAAAGGTAAAGATGTTATTCTTGTAGATGATATTATCGATACAGCAGGTACACTTTGCAAGGCAGCCGATATGCTAATAGAGCAAGGGGCAAGCTCAGTACGTGCTTTTATTACACATCCGGTATTGTCCGGAGATGCATACAAAAACATCGAAAAATCAAAGATTGAAGAGATTTATGTGACGGATACTATACCACTCAAGCAAAGTTCACCAAAAATAAAAGTATTGTCTTCGGCACAACTTTTTGCTCGGGCAATCAGAAATACACACGAACATAGGTCTATTTCTGCACTTTTTATTGAAAAGTAAAAATATTTTAAGGTTTGGTATTGTGTGTTTTATAAAAATTGTCGTATATTTGCGTTCATTTTTTATAAAAGGTGGTTTTTTAACCGTTCAAAATTTAGTTTTCCAATGGAAAAAGTAGCAATAAAAGCAAATACCAGAGCTGAAGTAGGCTCAACTTCTGCTAAATCTGCCAGAAACAACGGCTTGGTCCCGGGTGTTATCTATGGAGGAAAGGATGTAGTTCATTTTGAAGCAGACCCTGCCTCTTTCAGACACGTAGTGTACTCACCTGATTTTAAAATACTGGAAGTAGAAATCGGAGGTAAAACACACAAGTGCATCCTTAAATCAACCCAGTTTCACCCTGTTTCTGAAAAACTGGAACATATTGACTTGCTTGAGTTAATCGAAGGACAGACCTTGAAGTGTAAAATTCCACTTAAGTTTACAGGTGCATCGCCAGGCGTGAAAGTTGGTGGCAAATTTGTACAAAAACTCAGAGTAGTTAATGTAAAAACAACACCTGATAAGCTTGTAGGCGAATTGTTTGCAGACATTTCTTCAATGGAATTAGGTAGTACCATCAGAATACGTGACATCCAAGCACAGGATGGCATCACTATTGAAAATCCTCTGGCTATTCCTATTGCATCCATTGATATACCTAGAGCTCTTCGTAATCAAGGTAAATCATAATAACAGATATATATATGAAAAAACGGGTATAATATTATTTATATCCGTTTTTTCATATTATATCCTATTGTACAAAGGATACTGTTAATTTTGCAAAAACAAACAGTACCGACACATGCAACCATTGCGTTTAACTCTCCTACAAACTGATCTGGTTTGGCAAGATACAGATCAGAATCTCAAAAATATTGAAGCAAAAATTGAAAAACTTCATGGCAAAACCGATTTGATTGTTTTGCCTGAAATGTTCAATACCGGATTTACTATGAACACTGGCCATGCAAAAGAGGCCGATAGAGTAATATTCTGGCTGAAAGAACAAGCCGCAAAACTGGATACAGCAATAATTGGTTCGATTATTGTTAATGAGGAGGAAAAGTATTACAACAGACTTCTGTTGGTAACCAACGAGGGAGTAATACACCACTATGACAAACGACATTTGTTCACTTTCAGCCATGAAGATAAATACTACAAACCCGGCCAAAAGCGGTTGGAGTATGAATTAAAAGGCTGGAGAATATGTCCGTTGATCTGTTATGACCTGAGATTCCCGGTATGGTCAAGGAACACAAATAATTACGATCTGCTTATTTACGTAGCCAACTGGCCTTCAGGAAGGTCATTTGCCTGGAAAACACTGCTCGCCGCCAGAGCTATTGAAAATCAGAGCTACGTAGCCGGAGTCAATAGAATAGGTACAGATGGTAAAGGCCACGAATATAGTGGTGATAGTGTATGCCTTGATTTTTTAGGCAATACCATGGTATCTTGTGAAGACAGAGAAGAGGTGCTAACCATAGAGCTTGGCAAATCTACATTAACCAAATTTAGACATGCTTTCCCAGCCCTGGCAGATAAAGATAATTTTAATTTAATTTTATAAAATAAAATTTGCTAAAGCGACGTTTATTTTTATATTAATTTTGAAACTAAAAATTTTCATTAATTATTACAATAATTTATACATTGTTTTATTAAGTAATGTGTAATATTGCAACCGAAAACAGGAATTATTAGCCTTGAACGGCAATGGAAAACCGATAAAACTAAATGAGAGTAAAAAATATTAAGTTACAAATACTACTGTTGGCGATTGTGTTGGTATCATGTTCGGCATTCAGAGAAGCACCTTTAAAGGCTTTGGACTACCCTGCACGGGCAACCGAAATAACAGGAGGAGGGCCTTCAGGAAGCGGAACATTAACAGAAGAGCAAATTCGTCAGGAAGTGGTGTCGCTTGGAAAACAGTTTGAAGGGATGAGATACAGATCAGGCGGAAAAGAGCCGGCTACTGGGTTTGATTGTTCTGGATTTACAGGCTTCCTCTTCAGAAACTTCGACATCAACCTTTCTGCAAGTTCAGGAACACAGATACTTGACGGTAAAGCAAAGAGGATAAAAGAAGTAGAACCGGGTGATCTGATTTTTTTCTCCCGCACTGACGGAGGGCGAATATTCCATGTGGCCATGGTAATATCCAATACAGATGATGGTATAACGGTCATCCACAGTACGAACAGTAACGGTATTATACTGACCAACATAATGAAAGATGAATACTGGTTTCCGAAAATTGCAGGTGCAAGAGACGTAATCAGCGAATAATATCAACGCGTTTAACTAACCGACCAACTTTTTCTGCCTTCAATCTTGAAGAAAGGCAAGGAATTTGTTAGCTTACCATATATCTTTTGAATATGCTAAACATAATATTATTTGGCCCTCCGGGGTCAGGAAAAGGCACACAGGCTGCCAAACTGGTCGAAAAATACCATTTACTCCATATTTCAACAGGCGATTTGTTTCGCTATGAAATGGGCAATAATACTCCACTCGGTTTACTCGCTAAAGAATACATGAGCAAAGGACAGCTCGTACCGGATGAAGTAACCATCGGTATGCTCAAAAACAAACTCGAAGCACACCCTGAAGCACAGGGACACATCTTCGATGGGTTTCCGCGTACAATTACCCAGGCACAAGCCCTTGACCAGCTACTGACTGAGAAAAATCAGACCATCAATGCATTGGTAGCACTGGATGTAGATGATGAAGAAATCGTAAAAAGAATACTGCTTCGCGGTCAAACATCCGGCAGACCTGATGATAATGATGAAAGCATAGTCAGAAACAGAATTAATGTTTACAATGATGAAACTAAACCTGTATTTGACTATTATACTACTTCAGGAAAGGCATTCAAAGTGCATGGAATAGGAACTGTTGAAGAAATCTTTAACAGGCTATGCGAAAGCATCGACAGTATTCAATAATATTTTTATTTACCGATTGATAATACTTTTCTGTGGCTGAACAAAATTTTGTCGATTATGTAAAAATTTGCTGTCGTTCAGGTGCAGGAGGGGCCGGCTCGAAGCATTTTGCAAGTGACCCGATTAATCCTAGAGGTGGTCCTGACGGAGGTGACGGTGGCAGAGGAGGTCATATTATTGTCAAAGGAAATAAACAAATGTGGACATTGCTTCCACTGAAATACCGAAAACATGTAATAGCAGGTGATGGTGGCAACGGCGCCAAGAATAATCGCTTCGGTAAGTATGGTGAAGATATAGTTCTTGAAGTGCCAATAGGTACCATCGTACGTGATGTAGAATCGGGAGAAATAACTGCCGAAATAAATGAAGACGGACAGGAAATCATCATAGCCAAAGGTGGGCGCGGTGGTCTTGGTAATGTCCACTTCAAGTCTGCTACCAATCAGGCTCCACAATATGCCCAACCAGGCGAGCCGGGTGTAGAAGAATGGAAAATACTCGAGCTAAAAGTGTTAGCAGATGTAGGCTTGGTAGGTTTCCCGAATGCCGGAAAATCAACTTTGCTGGCAGCCATCACAGCAGCTAAACCCAAAATTGATTCGTACCCTTTTACTACAATAGTGCCAAACCTGGGTATTGTACCTTATCACGGGCACATGTCATTCATCATGGCAGATATTCCGGGCATTATAGAGGACGCTCACCTGGGCAAAGGCCTCGGGCACAGGTTTCTCAAACACATCGAACGAAATGCAGTTTTACTGTTTATGGTACCGGCCGATACTGACCACATCGGCAATGAGTACAATGTATTGCTACACGAACTCGAAATGTTTAATGAAGAATTGCTAGATAAGCCACGGATACTTGCTGTAACCAAAAGTGATATGATCGATGATGAACTAAAGGAAATGCTTAAGTCAGATTTGCCACCAGGCATCAAAACAGTATTTATCTCATCGGTAACAAACAAAGGCCTTAAAGAATTAAAAGATATGCTTTGGCAGGAGTTGAATCCGGTACAGGAGTAAGCATTATTTTGTAAATAAGGCCGAAAGTATTAATTTGCAGGGCAATTAATCCAATACCTTGTCAGATAGAACCAGGCTAAAGAAATTTTCTGAGTTTGCGGTATCTTTACTTCCGCACGAAACCAGTTATTTGCTCAGTGTACAGCAATTTCAGGATGACGAAAGACTTAGAATGCTTGAAACGATCCATCAGGTAGCTGTAAATCCTTCAAAAACCGATCTATTCGATGTAGGTATAGACAAGCGAAAATATTCGCACCTTAAAAACTGGATAGAAGAAAGGCTCGCAGATGTAAATGTTGATTTTCAGTTTGACTGGATAACGACCACGTTGAAACACATACTTACCGATAGCCTTACCACAGATGATGAGCGAAAGATCCTTAAACTTATTCGCTCCGGTGAGACCAATATGTTCTACTTCACCAAGTTTTTCGAACTGCTTGCCGAATATCGTCAGTTCTTACTCATCAGGCTTCGCTATCAGGAACACAACACTATAGACCAATATATAACTACACATCAGGTTCTTTACGACAGAAACAGGGATGTGTTTGACAAATTGCACAATGCTACCCAGGATATTATTAATCATTATTCGAGTATTACAAATGAATCAATCCATTGGGAAACTTGGCTGACAGAGGTGTTTTATGATGAATCGCTGGAAGGCTACATACGGTATATGGCTCTTGTAAGGCTTACTTTTGTACACTTCAATTATCGTGATTTTGAGGGCCTTGTCGAAAAATACAATGCTATTGATAAATGGTTTGTTAAGGGAAAATTTTATTCAAAAAGAATATTGCTCAACTATTACAGTAATAGAGTGCTACTTCATGCCCGGTTTAAGGAATACGACAAGGCTGTGGAATATGGCTACCTGTCTATTCGCCAGAAAAACAACGATTACATACATTACGTCAATAATCTTTGTGCCATATTGCTCCGCACCAACCGAAACAAAGAAGCACTTCAACTGATGCGTGATGCTTACCCTGAAATGAGGCTAACACCTTCGTTTCATAACAAAATCGGGTTTATTTCTTTCTATATGCGTTGCCTGATGAACAACCAACAATACAAGAATGCGGAAAATTATGCTGAAACCTTCCTGAAAGCATACCGTCAGGAGATATTCAAATATCGATGGCACATTTTTTTTACAGCGTATCTTGAAGCAATTCTCAACCAGAACAAGTATGAAAAAATCATCAAAGTAGTAAGGAATTTTAATTTGCTCGAAAAAGACAAGAGTTATCAGAACAAAGCAACTTATCTGCCAACGATTTCGTGGTATTATGCCATTTCTGCATGCAAGGAAGGTCTCATGGACAGAAATCAATTGTCAGAAACCATTTATTCGTATGTTAGGAGTCTTGAATCATCGCCTGAGAGAGTCAATCACCTTGAGACAATGGTGGCGGGTATCAAGAAACATATACCCGGAATACTGCCAAACATCGAACTTAAAAGATTATTAGAAGAATGAAGGGGACACAATCCCGTCAATCTTCATTTGTAACTTCATCCTTATCTTCAGCAACATCCTCAGCTGTATAATATTCTTTTATAAGCCGTGCGACATTTACACCAGCTACTGTCTTCAATTCTTCATCAGAGGCATCCATTATTTTCTTAAATGAGCCAAAGTGCTTGAGCAATTTATCGGCTGTTTTAGGCCCTACACCTTGTATGTCGGTCAGCACGGTTTTGGTAAAATTCTTTGAGCGCTGGTCGCGGTGAAAGGTAATGGCAAAACGGTGCGCTTCATTTCTTATTTGCTGAATAAGCTTGAGCGATTCTGATTTTTTGTTGATATAAAGAGGAATGCTGTCTTCGGGGAAGAATATTTCCTCCAGTTTTTTGGCAATGCCAATCACTGTAAATTTCTCCAGTATGCCCAGATCTTTTAATGCACTTACTGCTGAACTAAGCTGACCCTTACCCCCGTCGATGACTACCAGTTGGGGCAGAGTCTTGTTTTCTGCCAGCATTCGGGCATAACGGCGGGTAACTATCTCATACATAGATGCAAAATCATCAGGTCCTACAACGGTTTTTATTTTAAAATGACGGTAATCGGCTTTCGATGGTTTTGCATTTTTATATACCACACAAGATGCAACCGGATTGGTTCCTTGTATATTTGAGTTGTCAAAACATTCGATATGTAAAGGCATTGCACTCATCCTGAGGTCGGCCTGTAGGGTTTTCAGTATGCGTTCAGTGGCCGGGAGTTTCCGTAGGGAGTTGATGGCTGCCTGTTGTTGTTGCAGAATGAAATATTTTACATTTTTTTCAGCCATCTCCAGCAATTTCTTTTTGTCACCTACCTTCGGTATTGTCACAAGCAGACTTGTATCAGAAACAATCGGTTCGAACGGAACTATTATTTCGGGTGCTATGCTGTTGAATTTTTCGCGAAGCACATCGATACTATAGCTTAGCAGGTCATTGTCATCATCATCCAGATTTTTAATAAGTTCAAGGGTATGTGTATTGACAATGCTTCCGTCTATTATCTTCAGGTAATTGACGAAGGCAGTTGTGTCATTACTTTCTATATAAAATACATCCACATCACGGATGTTGATATTCACTACTGTAGATTTCGCCTGATAATCTTCGAATGCTATCAATTTATCTTTCATCTGCTGTGCTTTTTCGAAATCCAGGTTTGTGGCACATCTGTTCATTTCATCAAGCAGATAATCTTTTACGATCTTGAGGTGGCCTTTGAGTATATTTTTTATTTGCTCAATCTTTTTATTGTAATGTTCTTCAGACTCGGCACCTATACATGGGCCTTCGCAGTTTTTGATGTGGTATTCGAGACATACATTGAATTTTTTCTTAGCAATGTTATCGGGTGTGAGCTGGAGGTTGCAATTGCGGAGCGGAAAAAGGCTTTTGATTAAATCGAGCAGAATATTGACCCTGAACTTCGAAGTATAAGGCCCGAAGTATAAAGAACCATTCCTGATTATTCTTCTTGTAAAGAAAACTTTTGGAAAATGCTCATTCGAAATGCAAATGTAAGAATAGCTCTTTGCATCCTTAAGCATCACATTATAACGAGGCTGAAATTTTTTAATCAGGCTGTTTTCGAGTAAGAGGGCATCGCTTTCAGACTTTGTAATCGTGTATTCGATTCGTGTTGCGTGTCGTAGCATCAATCTTGTTTTGTATGGCAGATTTTTGGAGGAAACAAAATACGATGCTAGTCTTTTTTTCAGGTTTTTTGCTTTGCCTACATATAAAATGGTGTCTTCTTCGTTGAAATATTTGTATATGCCGGGGTCAGAGGGCAATGTTGAAGAAATGTTTCTGAAATCATCCTGAGTCATGAACTGTTGTTAAAGAACAGATGGTGTAATATTATTCAAACGTTTTTCTTCCATCAATGTTTTTACAAAGAATGAGAGCCATCGCCACATGATTTTGCCAGATATTTATTGATTCGCTTTACGATAGAAGGCCCCTCGTAGATGAAGCCTGTGAAAATCTGAACCAGACAGGCACCGGCATCCAGTTTTTCTTTGGCATCTTGGGCAGTGTGAATGCCACCTACACCAATGATAGGAATAGTACCACCTGAATGCTCATGAATGTAACGGATAACCTGCGTTGACATCTCTCTTATAGGTTTGCCGCTTAGGCCACCATTGCCGATACTTTCTATTTGTGCTTTGTTGGTAGTGAGATTATTGCGGGTAATAGTTGTATTTGTAGCGATTACTCCGCTTATTCGGGTAGTTTTTACAATTTCAATGATGTCATCAAGCTGTTCGTTTGTAAGGTCTGGCGCTATTTTGAGTAATATAGGTTTAGGTCTTGGTTTTTTGAGATTTGATTCTTGTAGCTGGCTGAGTATTTTTGTCAAAGGCTCTTTTTCCTGAAGTGCACGCAGATTTGGTGTATTGGGCGAACTAACATTTACCACAAAATAATCTACCACATCAAATAATTGATGGAAGCCTTCAAGATAGTCGTTGATGGCCAGTTCATTGGGTGTGTCCTTGTTTTTTCCGATATTGCCACCGATGATTACTTTGCCTGTTCTGTTCTTAAGCCTGTTTTTAAGGACTTCGAGTCCTTCGTTATTGAATCCCATTCTATTGATAAGAGCCTCGTCATCAGGCAGACGGAATAAGCGTGGTTTTGGGTTTCCGTCTTGTGGTCTGGGAGTTACGGTGCCAATTTCGATAAAGCCAAAGCCCAGGTTTTCAAGTACAGAAAAGTATTTACCATCTTTATCAAATCCTGCTGCCAAACCTACCGGATTAGGAAAATTCAATCCAAAAGCCGATGTTTCCAAAGTCTTGTTCTGATAATTAAAGAGCTTGTTGGTTAGTAGCTTGCCTCCCGGAATGGCACATAGTAGTTTTAGTGCACGCATAGCCATAGCATGAGCTGTTTCCGGGTTGAAACAGAAGAAAACCGGTTTTATAAAGTATTGATAGAACATTCAGCAAGTATTTTATTACAATTCGTCGATTCGGAGATTTAGTTTTTTACGTAGTTCGTCCACATCCGGGTTGATGGCTACGAGTTTCTCGTATTTCTCTTTTCCTGTGAGTGGTTTTGGCTTTGCAGGTGCCTGCTCAGGAGTCAGACTGGTATCTATTTCTATTTCTATCATTAGATTGGGCAAGCCAAATCTACTTCGAAGATGTTGAGTGATATTTTTTTCCTGCAGAATCATCTCTTTTGCCAGTGTGGTACCCACGGTAGCTACGATGGTATTGTTTTCTATTCTTGTAAGTGTATTTAATAGTATGGCCTTTACACTTGGGCTTTGGTGTCCGTTGATGTAGTCAATCCAACAAGTACGTAGGTTTTCTTCATTTAAAGCCAATGCATCTGTATGATCATTGTCTTCTTCCATGATTGATTGCTCAAGTGCTTCAAGTGAAAAAAAAGTAGGTGTATCTAACACGGGTTTAGTATCGGACTTTTGTACAGCCGGAGCAGGATTACCAACTATTGCAGGCTCAGGGCTTGCGTTTATTATAACATGTTGATTATTAGATAATTGTATTTTTGGTTGGCTTAGTTCAGGAGTTTTTTTTTCCTGCGAAACCTCAGTAGTGCTTGTATCTACTTTATGCAGATGACGGATATTGGCAAGGCGGAGAAGATGAAGCTCAGTGTGGAGTTTTTTGTTTCTGACAGTACGGGTATGTATGTCATAGTGATTGATGACAGCGAGTGCGTTCAACAAATCGACTTCAGCGAATAAAGGTGCTGTTTCAATATATTTTTTTGTAAAATCTTCGCTCAGTTCAAGCAATGCTACAGTACGCTGATCTTTGCAAATCAAAAGATTGCGCAAGTGATCTGCAAGGCCCGACATAAATATTTCCTCTTCGAAGCCCTTGTTTGAAATTTCATCCAGCAACATAAGCAAACCACCGGCATCTTCTGTCATCATACAGTCGCTGGCTCTGAAGTAATAGACATAGTCAAGTACGTTCAGGTTATTGATGACGTCGTTGTAGGTGATTTTTTTACCAGAAAAACTCACAATCCTGTCAAAAATTGATAAGGCATCACGCATGGCACCATCTGCTTTCTGAGCTATGATGTGGAGCGCTTTTTCTTCAGCATCAATACCTTCTTCCTTACAGATTTCCTGCAATTTTCCGACCATATCCCTAATCTGGATTCGCTTGAAGTCGTATATCTGACATCTGGATAGAATAGTAGGGATGATTTTGTGTTTCTCTGTAGTAGCGAGTATAAAAATGGCATGAGGCGGTGGCTCTTCCAGAGTCTTGAGGAAAGCGTTGAATGCTTGTGTAGTGAGCATGTGCACCTCGTCAATAATGAACACTTTGTATTTGCCTTGCTGTGGTTGAAACCTTACTTGTTCTGTAAGTGCCCGCATTTGGTCAACACCATTGTTAGAGGCAGCATCGAGTTCGAGTATATTGAAGGAAGCATTTTCGTTAAATGCTTTACAAGAAGCGCATTCATTGCATGCATCATATTCTTTGGTTGGGTTCTCGCAGTTGATGACCCGAGCAAGTATTCTGGCACAAGTTGTTTTGCCTACGCCTCTTGGTCCTGTAAACAAAAAAGCATGAGCAAGATGCCCTGTCTGCAAAGCATTTCTGAGCGTAACAGACACGTGTTCTTGTCCGATTACATCATTGAACCTGGTTGGGCGGTATTTTCTTGCAGAAACAATAAATTGACTCATAGGTCTGCAAAGATACTGAAGAACGTGAATATTTTTACACAAGTTTTTTACTAGTCTTGATATTTGTAAAACGCATACATGAAAGGTGAAGTTTAGGTATATAACGAGAATACTTATTTTAGTATAGCAGAAAAAACCAACAATTTCTATGATGAAGATTGCTTTACAAGGCAAGAAATGACTGAAAATTGTATTGCTCTATGTACCTTTGAGAGTCGATAAAAATATTAATATGTCTCAGTTACGTTCTATCAAAATCCGATCTGCATTAATCTCAGTTTATTCAAAGGAAGGGCTTGCTCCACTTGTCCAGGAAATGCATCGCCTTGGTATTGATATTATTTCTACCGGTGGTACTCAGTCATTCATTGAATCGCTCAATATCCCGGTGACTCCGGTAGAAAAATATACACAATACCCTTCCATTCTTGATGGTCGTGTGAAGACACTGCATCCACAGATATTTGGTGGCATACTTGCTAGACGAGAAAGAGAACATCTGGTACAGCTCGAGACTTATGACATTCCGGAGATTGATATGGTGATTGTGGATCTTTATCCATTTGAAAAAACAGTAGCATCAACAGATGATGATGAAGCAATTATTGAAAAAATAGATATAGGCGGTATTTCCCTGATAAGAGCAGCTGCAAAGAATTTCCGTGATGTAGTTGTCATTCCTTCTGTAGAGCAATATTCTGATGCAATGAAGATTATGCAGCAACAAGAGGGTGTCACGACTTATGATGAACGACATTCATTGGCGCGCAAGGCATTTGCTGTTTCTTCACATTATGATACTGCCATCTACAAATATTTCAACAAAACTGCTCATGAGCCTTCATTTCACCAGGCTATAGATATAGCAGATGAGCTCAGATACGGCGAAAATCCTCATCAGAAGGCTTATTTTTTTGGTAAAATGAATGATGTAATTGAAAAACTGCACGGTAAAGAGCTTTCCTACAACAACCTCGTGGATGTGGACAGTGCCATCAACCTTATACAGGATTTCAGATTATCGCAACCGACCATAGCTATTCTCAAACATACGAACCCGTGTGGTGTAGCTACCAGAGAGAAGCTTATTGATGCCTGGAATGCCGCATTGGCAGGGGACCCGATATCAGCTTTCGGTGGAGTCATCATAAGCAATGTTGCAGTAGATGTCGAAACTGCGGAAAATATCAATACCATGTTTTATGAAGTACTCATTGCGCCTGATTTTTCTAACAAGGCCATTGAAGTACTCACAGAGAAAAAGAACAGAATATTGCTGAAGCTGAAAGATACGCCATTGCCGCAAAAGAGTTTTAAATCAATATTGAACGGTGTTCTTGAACAAGATGCAGACAATCATGTACATCTAAGCAAAGACTGGACACTAGCTACAACACGCCAGCCGGAAGCATCAGAACTCATTGATATGGAGTTTGCCAACAAATGCGTCAAACACCTGAAGTCAAATGCCATTGTTCTTGTCAAAAACCAAATGATGTTAGGTATGGGCTGTGGTCAGACCTCGAGGGTAGAAGCCTTAAACCAGGCCATACAAAAGGCAAAGCATTTTGGTTTTTCACTTACCGGAGCAGTTATGGGTTCTGATGCCTTTTTCCCGTTTCCGGATTGTGTAGAAATTGCACATAAGCAGGGCATATCAGCTGTTGTACAGCCTGGTGGTTCAGTCAAAGATCAGGACAGTACCGATTATTGCAACAACAATGGAATGACAATGATGATTACCGGTTACCGGCATTTTAAGCATTAATGTTGGATGCAGTTAGCTATTGATATTGGCAATACTTATATTAAGGCGGGTTTATTCAGTGAGGATAAGTTACTCGGCACTATCCGTTTTGTGGCAGGAGAGGAAATGGATTTTCTGAACTTCATCGCAGGCAAGAAAATAAATTATACTATTTTTTCTTCAGTCGAGTCATCAGAAGCTGAAGCAGTTATTGGATTACTTAAAGACACAAAGATTATTCAGCTTGATCATAACACACCATTACCACTTATCAATAATTACCTGTCACCGGAGACGCTCGGCAAAGACAGACTGGCAGGCGCCATAGGAGCTTGGGTGATGTTGGGTGGCAAATCGGTACTTGTTATTGATGCCGGCACTTGTATCAAATACGATTTTGTGGATGAATCGCAAGGTTATATGGGAGGCAGCATAAGTCCGGGCTTACAAATGAGGCTTGATGCCATGCACCATTTCACTGCGCGCTTACCTTCTTTTACTTTAAAAAGAACTACTGATTTCTACGGCAATGATACATTTTCAGCAATGATGACAGGTGTAGTCACAGGAGCAGTAGGCGAATGCAGTCACTTTATTCAGGTTTTTAAGAAGCGCTTTGGTAAATTTAACGTTATACTAACCGGCGGTAATGCAGACTTTTTATCTTTGCAACTCGAAAATAAATATTCAGTGGAACCAAACCTCATTTTGACAGGCTTGAACTCCATTCTCAATTTTAATAAGAACAATGACAAATAAAATTTTATTTTTGGCAATCTTGTTGTTTCCGGTAATGCTGTATTGCCAGTCAGCAGACAATTCTCCTTATTCACGCTTTGGTTTTGGCAATATCGTCAATTCGCAGAAAGTTTCGTCGGTAGGAATGGGACGACTATCCTCAGTATATGGAGATAGCTACAATACCAATTTTGACAACCCGGCAACACTCACATCGCTCATCAATGCCACTTTCGAAGGTGGTATTTATGCCAAATATACCCAAATAGAGCAACAGACTTCAAGTCAGACACAATGGAGTGGCAATATGAGTTATCTGTCCATTTCTTTTCCGTTGAAAAATCAGATTTCTGAATCCCTTCAGAAAAAACCTTCAAACTACAAATGGGTAATGGGATTCAATCTTTCTCCTTATTCTACAAATAACTACAATCTACAAGAAACACGAAATGTTGACAGCATAGGTGAAGTGCAGACATTGTATAATGGCACTGGAGGTAGTTATAGAATGGTGTGGGGTAATGCCGTCAAATACAAGAACTTGTCTGTTGGATTGAATATCGGCTGGCTTTTTGGAAAATCAAGCTATGGCAGACAGATTTTGTTCAATGATCTCGCTTATTCTTATTCTGATGTATTTACGGATGAGTACAGCATACGTGGGTTTAGTTGGAAAGCAGGAGCAACCTACCGCTTTGACCTCAGCCAGACCAATGATAAAAAAGAAGCAAAATATCCAGGAAGAAATCTCCTTATAGGTGTGTCTGGCAATTCGGCACAGTCATTTAATACCACACAATCATTTCTTTACAGAAGAGTAAGAACGGGTATCCAATCACCTGACGGAAGCACAATTGATACATTCAAAATTTCACCTGCTGAAGGAGTTAAAGGAAAAGGCAAGTTGCCGTCAGAACTTAATGTTGGTGTTCTATACACACATTCTCCAAAATTGAAATTCGGCGTCGATTATAGTTTCTCCGATTGGTCAAGATACGAAAATGATGCAAAACCTAATGAACAGATTCTCAAGCTTGACAAGCAGTATAAAATAGCAGCCGGTGTAGAATATTCACCGAATCCGGATGATTACAAATATTATTTCAAACGTATCAGATACAGACTGGGAGCATATTACCAGCATGATCCGAGGTTGATTAATGGATCTGAACTGACAGAAACAGGCCTAAGCTTTGGTATGGGTATGCCTATAAGGCTGCCTCGCCAACAGATAGCATTTGTACATTGGGCACTTGAAGCAGGCAAGTTTGGTAATGTCAATGTTATCAACGAAAAATATCTCAGACTACACTTCGCATTTAATTTTAGCGATACCAGCTGGTTTTACAAACGAAAATACGATTAGAATTTATTTACCTGAGCAGGTGAATTATTCTACTTCGTAAGAGGTGCCATCTTTGTTGTCCTTCAGTATGATTTTTGCATCTTTCAGTGCGTCCCTAATTTTATCTGAGGTTGGCCAGTCTTTGTTTTCGCGGGCAGTTTTGCGAATGTCGATTACCAGATTCATCACCTTGTCGAGCGTATCTGTACTTGTAGCTTCATTTTCATTAACTATACCAAGCACTTCAAACAAGAATGCTTTGAAAATATCTCTGAACCGGGTAAAGGTTGGTTCGCTAACAGGACATTTTTTGTTGTCGTTGTGAAAAATGTTGATACGTGATGCCATTTCGTATAGCGTAGCAATGAGTTTGGCCGTATTGAAGTCGTCGTCCATCACTTCCTTACATTTGTCGGCAAGCTGGTTCAGTTCATCATCCGTGGTTGTATTTGTTTCACCAGATAAACAGAGCCCGTCAAGATACTGAGCAGCATTGAGCAATCGGCGAAGGCCTTTTTCGGCATCCTGTAGCCCTTTTAGAGTAATGTCCAGCTCAGACGAATAATGCGATTGCAAGAACAATAACCTCACCGTCATTGGCGAATATGCTTTATCAAGCAATGGATGATTGCCTGTGATGAGTTCAAGAGGTAGTATTGAGTTACCAAGCGATTTGCTCATTTTCTGGCCGTTGAAGTTCAGCATATTGGTGTGCATCCAGTATTTTACAGGTTCGGTGCCTGTAGCGCCTATATTCTGTGCTATTTCGCATTCGTGGTGAGGAAATTTGAGGTCCATACCGCCACCATGTATATCAAAGGTAGTGCCCAAATATTTCGTACTCATGACAGAACATTCGAGATGCCATCCCGGGAATCCTTCGCCCCATGGAGATGGCCATCGCATTATATGTTCGGGTGATGCTTTTTTCCACAAAGCGAAGTCAATAGCGTTTCGTTTTTCATCCTGTCCGTCCAGGTCGCGGTATCCGGCTATCAGTTCTTCGGTATTTCTGCCTGAAAGCTTGCCGTAGTTATGATTATGGCTGTTATAGGCATTAACATCAAAATAAACCGAGCCATTCGACTCATAAGCATACCCATTGTTAATCAGTTGTTTAGCCATTTCTATTTGTTCGATAATGTGGCCGGTGGCAGTAGGCTCAATAGTAGGGCGATGTAGGTTGAATAAACGGCAGACATCATGGAAGCCGACAGTATATTTTTGCACTATCTCCATTGGTTCGAGCTTTTCGAGCTGCGACTGTGATTCGATACGGTTGACGCCTTCGCCTCGTTCGTTGGTGAGATGGCCGGCATCTGTTATGTTGCGTACGTACCGTACCTTGTAGCCCAAATATTTTAGGTAACGGTACACCATGTCAAAACTGATGAATGTACGGACATTGCCCAGATGGACATCATTATATACAGTTGGGCCGCACACATACAGGCCAACATAAGGTGGATTGACAGGGTCGAATATTTCCTTTTGCCTTGCCAGGCTGTTATATATCTGAAGGACAGAACTCATATTTATTCAATTAATTTAATGAAATTGTTGAAAATACCGGATTGTGGTCAGAGAAAATGACACGTTCTACTTTATGGGACAAAACCGACATTTCTTCACTTGTGAAGATATAATCGATTCTGAGAAACGGAAGTTTACCATTATAAGTAGAGCCGAATCCGAAGGCACTTTCCTTAAAACTATCTTTAAGGCCGTCACTTATTGTAGCATATACATAAGACTGTGCTGTATCGTTCATGTCACCACATACCAAAACCGGGTAAGGTGACTTACGTATTAACGCTTTTACTTGTTTCGCTTGGTTGACCCTTAGATCTGTGGCGTGTTTTATTCTTGAAAAAATTTTCCTTATACTGCTGTATTTTTTCCTTGCCTGCAGTTCTTCAGAAGAGAGGGTTTTCTCTGTCAGGTTTTTTACAGTATTGCTTTGCAAATGGAAGTCGAATACGCGGATTTTTTTTCCATTAATTTCTATATCCACCCAGATTGCAGAGTTGTATGATTTGGAGAATACGATACTCCCGCTGTCTGTAATAGGGTATTTTGAAAAGATACAAGTGTTGAGTGAAGTATGCTGGTAGAAATACGGCAAATCAAGTATGCTCTGAAGTGTTTTTCGGTTATTGGTGGTTATTTCCTGAAAGCAAATGACGTCAGGAATTTTATTTTTATCGAAAAATTCTTTCAGGTCATCCTTTGAAAGCTTGCGGTATTCTTTTGATTTTGGATTGAGGCGCATGAGGCCTTCGATGTTATAGGTACCTACTGTAATGCTCTTACCTGTAGTACGTTGATTTTTGCTGCCAAAGTTTATGACACCTTTTACACTATTAAAGCCAATGACCATGGTGGCTAATGAAATGAGTACCAGCATATTTTTGTTAAAAACCCAAAAGAGGATGAAGAGCAAATTCAGAATAACCAAAACCGGAAAGATCAAACCAAACATTGCTGCCGGCCAAAATTTTTCTGGGTTGATGTTGGGGGCCAGATAGCTAAGCAGTGTGATAACTGCCAAAGCGATGTTCACCCATTTGACAATTTTGATCAAAGTTAATCTTGTTTGTTGCTTGCCTTATTTAAAAATTCTTTCTCCTCATGTTCGAGGTTATCGTATCCTTTCTTTTTGATTTTTTCTAAAATGTTGTCCAGTCTTTCTTCAAAATCAAGTTGATGTTCATCGTGCAATTTTTGCTGGCTTCTATTCACAGCCTGGTATTCCTCGCCTTGCAAAACTCGTTTCTTTATTCTCGAATGTCCGCGTGCTTCTATATTGGTAGCTTTATCAGTTATTATTTTGAAGAATTTTTGTAACGGCTCAGTAAGGTCGGTACCTCTTCGCAGTAGCACAATAAATGCCCAACCGAATATGGCACCGCCAAAATGTGACAAGTGCCCCGCAACATTATTGCCAACAGACATATATACAACATCAATAATCAATAAGGCGAGAACGATATATTTTAACCTGATGTCACCAAAAAAAAGAAGCCTGTAACTATAGTCGGGTGACAGAGTAGCTGCTGCCATAGCAAAAGCCATAACAGAAGCAGAAGCTCCTACCATTATAACATTATTTAGTACAGCTAAGTTGGTAATGGCTGCTACCAGCATCAAAAATATGACACCGGAAAGTCCACCCATGAGATAAATGGGCAATATTCGCCTGTCGCCAAGAAAATCACCAATTATCCGACCAAACCAGACGAATAATATCATGTTCCAAACTAAGTGAAATATACCACTGTGCATAAACATATAGGAAACGTATGTCCATGGTTTGCGCAGATTCTGCATAAAACTTTCTGTTACACCAAGTTGGTTTACTATTTCCTGATATGCGCTTTGTATGGCTTGTGCATGAGTTATCATTCCGATAAACCAAACAAGCCCTATCAACAGAAATGCTGCTACATTGACTATTACGAGTTTACTTAACATATTGCTATGAAAAGCACGCCTGATATCAGATATGATGGATGAGTACATATTTATTAAAATAGTAAAATTTATTTACCGGTCAAATTTACGCCAATATAATATCAAAAGCAAACCAAAAACCGCGCCACCAATATGTGCAAAGTGTGCAATACCTTGTGCATAGCCACCAACACCCATCACCAGCTCGAGCACACCAAACAATATTACCATGTATTTGGCTCGCATTGCCACAGGTGGAAAAATCATCTGCATCTGTACATTAGGGAAATACCAGCCAAAGGCAGCAAGTATGCCAAAAATAGCTCCCGATGCTCCTAACATTCCGTATTGTACAGGCGTAAAACCGAACTCGAGATAAATAACAAACAATTGCAGAATGGCTGCACCTACGCCACAAAACAAATAATAAAACAAAAACTTCTTTGGTCCGATCCGGGCCTCTACGGGCGGACCGAACATTGCAAGCGAAAACATATTGAACAATATGTGTGTAAAACCACCATGCATAAACATGTGTGTAAGTATCTGGTATGGTCTGAATGCCTCATCTGCCGGATACATCAGTACAAATGAGCCGTTGCCAAGTGTCATCTGTGCAAGAAACACAAGTACATTAATAATGAGTATTTGTTTGACTACTTCTGTTAATCTGATCATGTGATACTTAGCTTAATTGTTTAATAGTGTTCTATAATTCAGGCAAATAGTTTTTCGAAATCATTCAGCTCAAAGGTAACAAAACATTTTCTGCCAAATGGACTCTGGTAAGGTATTTTACATGCAAACAAGCTGTCAATCAACTCTTTCATGGTTTCTTCATTGAGTGGTTTTCCTCTTTTTACCGACATTTGTCTGGCGAGCACTTTTGCCAAATTTTCGCTCAGGTTGGTTTTAAGCTCAAATCCTTCTTTTATCTGACCGATAAATTCTTCCAGTAATTTCTCGGGATTTTCCGAATTCTCAATTTCTGCCGGCATACCGTGTACTACCAGGCTGTTCTTACCAAACTCCTGAATATCGAATCCAAGTTGGTTAAGACTGTGAAGAATCCTGGATGCTATAGCAAAATCAGCCGGCGACAGGTGAATAGTGTGTGGAAATAACAGTTTTTGTATTGCCAACCCCTGATTTTCATTTAATGTATGTAAAAATTTTTCATACAAGATCTGTTCTGAAGCTGACTGCTGGTCAATGACAATAAAGCCTGACTTTATCTGGTTAATGATGTAAGTATTATGTATCTGGTATGGGGCTTTTCTGCTTACTTCCTGGTTGATGTGCAGTTTTTCCTGAGCATCCGTATGATGCCATTCGGTGCCTATCGTGAAAGAGCCATTTGATGGCTCATGGTCTGTCTGATTATCTTGTTGAGAATATAGAAGCTCCCAGTTTTTGAGGTTGTTGTCAGTATTTTTTTGTGAATTATATCCATTAGAATATGAATCATGACCCGGTTTTTTGTTTGACATACCTGATTGATAAGTATTGAAGGCGGCTTCTTGCTCAAAATCAAGGAGTGGTGTAATGTTATGCTTGCCTAAAGCGTGTTTGACAGCTACGAAAAGGTAATTATACACGAGTTTTTCATCTTCAAATTTTATTTCCTGCTTGGTCGGGTGTACATTGATATCTATATTGGAGGGGTCAATGTCAAGAAAGATAGTATAAAAAGGATAAGTATCTTCTGGCAATAATTTGTCATAACCTGAAAGTATAGCATGGTTGAGGTATGGCGATCGGATATACCTTCCGTTTACGAACATGTATTGTTCGCCTTTTGTTTTCCTTGCAAAATCTGGTTTACCGATAAATCCGCTGATGCGGAGTACTTCGGTCTCTTCATTGATAGGTACAAGGCGTTCGTTATAGTTATTGCCCAGCATATTGACTATCCGCTGGCGTAAATTCGACTCAGGCAGATGATACATTTCGGTTTGGTCGTGGTATAAGCTGAAGAAGAGATCCGGAAAGGCAAGAGCGATGTGTTGGAATTCGTCGTGAATATGACGTAGTTCGACAATGTCCGATTTGAGGAATTTTCTTCGTGCGGGTACGTTGTAGAACAGATTTTTTACACTGATGCTGGTGCCTACCGCACACTGGCACGGTTCTTCGATCTTTATTTCAGAAGCCTCTATTACTATTCTTGTGCCCAGTTCGTCTTCTTTACGCCTTGTTTTGAGCTCTACCTGAGCAACAGCTGCTATCGAAGCCATTGCCTCGCCTCTGAAACCCATTGTTTTGATTTCAAAAAGATCCTGCGATTTTCGTATTTTAGAAGTGGCATGTCTTTCAAAGCAAAGCCGAGCATCAGCAGCAGACATTCCCTTACCGTTATCGATGACCTGTATGAGCGATTTGCCGGAGTCTTTGATAATAAGCCGGATAGAAGTGGTACCTGCATCAATCGAGTTTTCCATCAATTCCTTCACTACAGATGCCGGCCTTTGTATGACCTCCCCCGCTGCTATCTGGTTGGCAATAGAATCCGGCAGGAGCTGAATGATATCAGCCATTTAGTTAAAATAATTTGGTGCGAAGATACGAAAATCAATGGAATTAATTAATTTTACAAAAACTACATCTTGTAACAAATATTTTAATAACAGCCGTATATTAGTATGTTTGAAGAAAATTAAAGCAGACAATTGAAAAATAATCCGATATGAAAACAAAGGAAGAGATTGTAAATAACTGGTTGCCGCGCTATACGGGTGTAGCTCTTGACCAATTTGGTGAGTACATCATTCTGGTCAATTTTAGTGGTTATGTAAAAGCATTTGCAGAGTTGAATAAGGTAAAAATAAATGGAGAGGATCGCTCTATGATGTCTGCAACGGCTGATGATATTACCATCATCAACTTCGGTATGGGGAGCCCCAATGCAGGTACCATTGTTGACCTTTTAACTGCCATCAAGCCTAAGGCTATCTTGTTTTTAGGAAAATGTGGTGGACTAAAGACAAAGAAGAATCAGGTAGGTGACTTCATCTTGCCTATAGCTGCCATACGTGGTGAAGGTACCTCTAATGACTATTTGCCAGCCGAAGTACCTGCCCTACCGGCATTCGCATTACAAAAAGCTATTTCTACCACTATCCGTGAACACAATTGTGACTATTGGACAGGCACAGTCTATACCACCAACAAAAGAGTGTGGGAGCACAGAGAAGACTTCAAAGAATATCTCAGATCCCTTCGTGCAATGGCTATCGATATGGAAACAGCCACTATTTTCATTGCAGCTTTTAAGAATTCGATTCCTGCCGGTGCATTATTGCTGGTTTCCGATATGCCAATGGTGCCCGAAGGTGTCAAAACCGAAGAAAGTGACAGTGTGGTTACAAAAGAATTTGCTGACCTGCATTTAAAAATCGGAATTGAGTCTTTGAAAAAATTGAAAACCAATGATATTACAGTTAAACATTTGAAATTTTAATCACTATAAAAATGGCTACAAGAAGAAAATTTCTGAAAAACATATCACTCGCACCAGCCTCATTGATGATACCGACTGCTCTAGCTGCAACTTCTTCGGTGAACGAGACCTACACACAAGGTCTAGTCATCTCTACATGGGATTTCGGTGATCTGGGTAACAGAAAGGCCTGGGAAATATTAGCCGGCAATGGACGTGCCCTAGATGCCGTCGAACAAGGCGTAAAAGTAGTAGAGGACGACCCCGACACTATGACAGTTGGTCTTAACAGCTACCCCGACCGTGATGGTATCGTTACACTCGATGCCTGTATTATGGACGAAAAAGGTTATGCCGGAAGTGTGAGTGCACTGGAAAGAATAAAAAATCCGATATCTGTGGCACGCAAAGTGATGGAAGACACACCACACGTCATGCTGGTTGGCAAAGGAGCCCAACAGTTTGCACTTAGCAAGGGATTTAAACTCGAAAAGCAAGAAAGATCACCACGGGCCGACCAAGCATGGAAAGAATGGCTAAAAAAATCGGAGTACAAACCGATTATCAATGTAGAGATGCATGATACCATCGGTATGATAGCCATGGACAAAAAAGGCGACATCTGCGGGGCATGCACTACTAGTGGTCTTGCATTCAAACTACACGGACGAGTAGGCGACAGCCCGATAATAGGAGCCGGTATGTACGTTGACAATGAAGTAGGTGGTGCTGCTGCTACCGGTGTAGGCGAATACGTTCTCAAAACGCTTGGCTCGTTCCTGATAGTAGAGCTCATGCGCAATGGTATGAGTCCACAGCAGGCCTGCAAAGAGGCAGTAATGCGCATTACCCAAAAATACCCGTACAAAGATGTGCAAGTAGGCTTCATCGCCATGAACAAAGCCGGCGAAACGGGCGCCTACAGCATACAAGCTGGTTTTGTATATTCCGAGTGTCGTGCAGGAACCTTTACAAAAAATAATGCTCAGTCATTTCTATAGACAAATGTAGTGACGTGTTTTGGTCAAACCATCTGTTCCTTTCCTCCTCTGCAGTGCTAAGCTTGCATTTAGCTGCCTAATTACTTTTCCTGTATTATCTTATTATCTGAGTTAAATGTCATTTCTGAATGTTGGCACAATACGCTCAGATAAAATATTTTTATAAATATTTGACATTACAAAAAAACATAATGTATATTTGTACCCGAACATATTATAAAAAACCTTAATCCCTGACCGATGTTAAAAGTGATCATTGCTGAAGATCAGTCTATTTTCGCAGAAGGACTCAAGCAAACCCTCCGTAAATCTTCCGAAGAAGAAATCCACATCCTCTCACTTGTTACTAACGGCACCAATCTAGAAGAAGAAGTACGCCATCACCGGCCAGATATCTTGTTTCTCGACCTCAGCTTGCCCGGTTGTGACAGTCTTAGCATGCTCAAACCCATACATACCATAGCTCCCGACATGCGTATCATTGTCTTTACTATTTATCAGGACACCAAAATGGTGCGTGAAGCATTCAGAAACGGTGCCGACGGCTACATCCTGAAAACCTGCAAACCATGCGAAATACATGAAGGCATCAGAGAAGTAAAAGCAGGCAAGGTTTATATGGGCAGTGGCGTGTCGGCAACCGAGCGACATATAGCTGTAAAACAGAATGACACAAGCAATAAGGACTGGTTTATGCAGCAATACTGTCTTACTAACCGCGAAATGGAAATATTAAGACTACTGTCAAATGCACTAACCAACAAACAGATTTCAGAAGAACTATATATTTCTGACCAGACAGTAGGCGTACACCGCAAAAACATCATGCGTAAACTCGGTGTAAGCAACTCAGCCGCTTTGGTTAGAATGTTGCATCACAACAATATGCTGGTATGATATAAAGCCTTACAAATTAGTACACCTGTTTATTTCATCTCTAAGCCTGTTCGTCTGTTTCAGGATATTATTGTTACCTTTGCAGCCTCAAAATGCTGTATGAACAGAATCGAAGAATTAAAAAGAAGACGAACTTTCGGTATCATTGCCCACCCGGACGCCGGTAAGACCACCCTTACCGAAAAACTCCTCCTCTTCGGTGGTGCCATACAGATAGCCGGTGCCGTCAAATCAAATAAAATTAAACGCTCTGCTACCTCCGACTTCATGGAGATTGAAAAACAAAGAGGTATCTCTGTAGCTACTTCGGTGATGGCATTCGAATACAAAGGCCGCCAGGTCAATATCCTCGATACACCCGGCCACCAGGATTTTGCCGAAGATACCTACCGAACACTCACTGCTGTGGACAGTGCCATCGTGGTTATCGACGTAGCAAAAGGCGTCGAAACACAGACTGAAAAACTTGTGGAAGTTTGCCGTCGACGCAATACGCCCATCATCGTATTCATCAACAAACTCGACCGCGAAGGCCTTGATGGCTTTGACCTGCTTGACGAAATAGAAACCAAACTCGGTCTCAAGGTAGTGCCTATGTCATGGCCCATAGGTATGGGCGGACGCTTTAAAGGTGTGTATAACCTATACGAAAAGAAAGTCAACCTATTCTCTCCGCATGGCAAACAATCCGAAGAGGATACCATCGAACTCAAGGACATTAACGCTGCAGAACTCGACAGACTCGTAGGCGACAAACTCGCCGCCGAACTACGCGAAGAACTGCATGTCCTCGAATCCGTATATCCGGCGTTAGATCACCAGAAATACCTCAATGGCGACATTTCACCCGTATTTTTCGGCAGTGCCGTCAATAATTTCGGCGTCAAAGAACTACTCGACTGCTTTGTTGACATAGCACCCGGCCCATTACCACGCGAAACCGAAGAACGTATGGTAGCTCCTGAAGAAGAAAAATTCTCGGGATTCGTGTTTAAGATTCACGCCAATATGGATCCTAACCA
>WBZR01000951.1_pt1 | contig 40781 bp, 35 predicted proteins | sample 5204231 | NCBI WGS metagenome assembly WBZR01 (sample SAMN12412403, study PRJNA552823) | activated sludge metagenome | isolation source: activated sludge from anammox sidestream of wastewater treatment plant... | place: USA: Virginia | collected 2017-08 | reverse complement strand
GGCCGGAAAAGGGATCTCGCAATGACGAGGTTCCGACGTCAGACCATCGAACCCGGATCCGATCCGGTCGCAATATCGCCGCTGCTGCTGCCGGGCCTGATATTCTTGCCTGTCCTCACATCCGTGCCGCCGAGCACGTCTCGTCGCCAGTCCGTGCCCCCATGAAAACCAGCAGCCAGATCCGCAGCGATTTCCTCGAATTCTTCCGCGCACGCAGCCACGCCATTGTGCCGTCCGCACCCCTGGTGCCGGCCAATGATCCGACCCTCCTGTTCACCAACTCGGGCATGGTGCAGTTCAAGAATGCCTTCCTTGGCAGCGAGAAGCCGCCTGCTCCCCGTGTCGCCGACGTGCAGCGCTGCCTGCGCGCCGGCGGCAAGCACAATGATCTGGACTCGGTTGGCTATACCGCTCGCCACCACACCTTTTTCGAAATGCTCGGCAACTGGTCGTTCGGCGACTACTTCAAGCACGACGCCATCGTTTGGGCCTGGGAGCTTCTGACCAAAGTCTGGAAACTGCCACGCGAGCGTTTGCTGGCCACCGTCTATCACACCGATGAGGACGCCTTCGCGATCTGGCGCGACGTGATCGGCCTGCCGGAAGATCGCATCATCCGCATCGGCGACAACAAGGGCGCACCTTATGCCTCGGACAACTTCTGGCAAATGGCCGACACCGGCCCCTGTGGCCCGTGCAGCGAAATCTTCTACGACCACGGCGCGCATATTGCCGGTGGCCCTCCCGGTTCTCCCGATGAAGATGGCGATCGCTTCATCGAAATCTGGAACCTTGTCTTCATGCAGTTCGACCGCCAGCCCGATGGCAGCCTCGTGCCGCTGCCGGCTCCGTGCGTGGATACCGGCATGGGTCTGGAGCGCTTGGCCGCGATCTTGCAGAACGTGCATTCCAACTACGAGATCGACCTGTTCCAGCACCTGATCGCCAAGGCCGCCGAACTGACCGGCACGAAGGATCTGGAGAACAAGTCGCTGCGCGTGATTGCCGATCACATCCGCGCCTGCGCCTTCCTGATTGCCGATGGCGTCTTGCCATCCAATGAAGGGCGTGGCTATGTCTTGCGCCGGATCATCCGCCGCGCCCTGCGGCATGGCTGGATGCTCGGTACCCGCGAGGCCTTCTTCCATCGCATGCTCGATGTCCTCGTGCAGGAGATGGGCGACGCCTATCCGGTTCTGGTCGAGCAGCGTGGTGTCATCGAGGCCGCGTTGCGGCACGAGGAAGAGCGTTTTGCCGAAACCCTCGAACACGGCATGAAGCTCCTCCAGTCGGTGCTCGACGACGAGGGTTCGCTCGCGCACGCGCAGAAGCAGGTGCCCGGCAAGGCTGCCTTCACCCTCTACGACACCTATGGCTTCCCGGTTGACCTCACCGCCGACGTGGCGCGCGAGCACGGCTGGTCGGTGGACATGGCGGGTTTCGAAGTCGAGATGGAGCAGCAGCGCGAGCAGGCGCGGGCCGCGAGCAAGTTCGCCGGCGCCGGCATGCTGCCGGCGGACCTGGTCGCAAAGCTTGCGCCGACGCGCTTCGAGGGCTATTCGCAGACCCGCATCGACGATGCCCGCGTGCTCGCGATCCTGCGCGATGGCGTGCCGGTCGACGCGCTGGGTGCAGGCGAGGAGGCGACGATCATCCTCGATGTCACCCCGTTCTATGCCGAGTCGGGTGGCCAGGTCGGCGATACCGGCTCGCTGTCGCGCCAGGGCAGCCTGTTCGAAGTCACCGACACCCGCAAGCTTTCCGGCAGCTTCTTCGGACACATCGGCACGCTCGTGCGCGGCTCCCTGCGCAAGGGTGATGCGCTGCATGCGCAGATTGATGGCGAGCGGCGCCAGGCCATCGTGCTCAACCACTCGGCTACCCATCTGCTGCACGCCGTGTTGCGCGAGGTGTTGGGAGCCCACGTCACCCAGAAGGGCTCGCTCGTGGCGCCCGATCGCCTGCGTTTCGACTTCTCCCATTTCCAGCCGATCGCGCCGCAGCAGTTGGCCGTGATCGAGACCATGGTCAATGCCCGCATTCGCGGCAACGCCGCGACCGAGATTCGCCACATGGCGATGGCTGATGCACTCGAATCCGGTGCGATGGCGCTGTTCGGCGAAAAGTACGGCGACGAGGTGCGCGTCCTGCGCATGGGCGAGTTCTCGACCGAGTTGTGCGGCGGTACCCACGTTCATGCGACCGGCGACATCGGCCTGTTCAAGATCACCTCCGAGGGCGGCGTTGCCGCCGGCATCCGTCGCATCGAAGCGGTCACCGGACAGGGCGCGCTTGATCATGTCGACGCGCACGAGCGCCGCCTTGAAGCCTTGTCGGAACTGCTCGGTGGCGGTCGTGGCGATGTCGTGGATCGCCTGCAGCAACTGTTCGAACGGCAGAAGCGCACCGAGCGCGAACTTGAAGCACTCAAGGCGAAAGCGGCATCGGGTGCGGTCAGCGATCTTGTCGGAGCGGCCGCGGACGTGGCCGGAATCCGGGTCGTGGCGGCACGCCTCGATGCCATGGACGCCAAGGCCTTGCGCGAGAGCGTCGATCAACTCAAGCAGAAGCTGGCCGATGCCGTGATCCTGCTGGCCTCGGGGACCGAAGGCAAGGCAGCACTGGTGGCCGGTGTGCAGGGCAGGGCCTTGCAGCACGTCAAGGCCGGCGAAGTCGTCGCCTTCGTTGCCAACCAGATCGGCGGCAAGGGTGGTGGGCGGCCGGATCTGGCCCAGGGCGGTGGCGAGGACGATGCGCGCCTGCCAGCGGCGCTTGCACGCGTGAGCACATTCGTCGCCGACAAGCTGGGCGTCTGAACCCGCTGCGGCGGGTCGCATGGTCGAGCAGGCGGCCCGGCAGCTGGATTTGCAGCCGCTTCGCGCATTGGGATACCATCCGTGCGGGGTTTCACGCACCGTTCAGTTGCGTGCCATGGATTGGCTGCATCGCATCGCGATGCCGTCCTTTGGGGAATTCGCCACGGCGAATCGGGCGTCACGAGGTGGGCAGGGATGTTGATTCTTACGCGGCGGGTCGGCGAGACCCTCATGATCGGCGAGCAGGTGACCGTCACGGTTCTCGGCGTGAAGGGCAACCAGGTGCGCGTGGGCATCAATGCTCCCAAGGAAGTGACCGTGCACCGCGAGGAGATCTTCCAGCGCATCCAGCAGCAGGACGAGGTCGAACCGCCAGCCAGCGAAGTCAGCGTGGCCGACTAGAGCGGCACACGCAGTCCAGTCGAACGAAGGTTCGTGGGGCCATGCAGACGGTCAATCAGGCTTTACGCGCTGCTGCATTGCCGCTATGATTTCCGGCCCGATGCAAGCCAATCAAGCCGGCGTCGGGATCAGATCACGGAGTGATGCCCGAGAGGCCGAAGGGGCTCCCCTGCTAAGGGAGTATAGGGTCAAAAGCTCTATCGAGGGTTCGAATCCCTCTCACTCCGCCAATGATGACAATCAAGCCGCTGATTCAGGCGGCTTTTTTGTTGTTCGCGGAATTGCTACCCGCCGTCGTACCCACCACGCTCGCCTCGATCCAGTCAGTGATCCACTGCTTGATTTCGGATTCCAACCACCGGACCATGCGCCCGCCCGGTTCCTTCCTCGGGCGTGGGAACGTCCCGGCGGACATTCGTGCGTAGATCGAGGATCGAGACAAGCCCGTGAGGCGTTCAACTTCGGCGCGTGGGAGCATGTAAGCGCAAGTTAGTAATGTCCCCTTCCAACCAGATAGAAATGTCCCCTTTTGGGTTGGGGCGCACATGGTTGGGGAGCTTGGATTGTCTGTTCGGGAAGTGAAGCGTGCCGGGGTGTTGGAAGAGCTGGCGTGTGGCCGTCTTCGTCAACGGCAAGCCAGTGAGATGTTGGGAATATCAGACCGGCAGATCAAACGCCTGCTGAAGGCCTACCGTGCGCATGGGCCAAGCTCGGTGCGGTCAAAAAAGCGCGGCCAGCCCAGTAACCGACGTTATGCCGGTGCCTTGCGCGAGCAGGTGCTGGCGCTGGAGGCCGAGCGCTACCAAGGGTTTGGCCCGACGCTGCTGGCGGAGTACCTGGCGCGTGAGCACAGCATTGAGCTGAGCGTGGAGACGGTACGCCAATGGCTGATTCAGGCCGGGCGATGGAAGGCCAAGTCCAAGCGCAAGAACGTGCACCGTCCACGAGACAGGCGTCCGCGCTTTGGCGAGCTGGTTCAGATCGACGGCTCGCCCCATGACTGGTTTGAGGGTCGGGCACCGCGCTGCACGATGATCGTGTTCATCGACGATGCCTCCTCCAAAACCGTGTACGCACGCCTGGTGCCCGCAGAGACCACCCAGGCCTACTTCGAGGCGCTCCAGGCCCACCTGACTCAGTATGGGCGCCCGTTGGCCTACTACAGCGACAAACACTCGATCTTTCGGGTCAATCAGGGCGACGTAGTTGCCCAGCCCACCCAAGTGGAACGGGCGCTTCAAGCGCTGGATATCGCACTCATCTGCGCCCATTCACCCCAGGCCAAGGGTCGGGTCGAACGGGTTCACCAGACCTTCCAGGATCGTTTTGTCAAAGCGCTGCGGGTCGCCGGAATCAGCGACATCGAAACGGCCAATGCGTTCTTGCAGGACTATCTCATCGACCACAACCAACGCTTCGCCAAGCCGGCCCATGACCCTCAGGATGCACACCGGCCCGTCGAACAAACCGATGCCCAGCTGCAGCGCATCCTCAGCCCGCACCACCTGCGCAAGGTCACCGGAAAAGGCACCCTCCAGTTCGACAACACCCTCTACAAAATCGCCTCAACCCATGTGCGACGCAGCATCGGCAAGACCATCACCGTGGTTGTTACTGCGTCCGGAGTCGAACTGTGGCACGGCACCCAGTCGATTCCTTTCCAGACCATGGATCTGAGCACGTGGCGAGCCCAGGTCAAAGACAGGAAGGCGCTGGACGCCGAACTGGATCAACGTGCGCGCCTTCCACCCACAGTCACCAAACTAGCCAAGAACCACCCGTGGAGACACATGCCCGTTGCATCACCAGCACAACTCACCTCAGACCAGAGGGGACATCTCTAACTGGCACAAACAGGGGACATTTCTAAATTGCATTGACATCAATTGCCTTTAACGCCATGTATTGCGTATGATGCAATGTATGGCGAGCGCAACCCTCATCATCCATTCCAAAGCCGTCATGGGCCGGTGGATTGTGCAGCGCAAGGTGTGGGTATTGCCGGAAGCCAGCGCGGAGCGCCCGCACGGCCTGAAGTACAGCCTGTTCTGCGGCGATGCCACGCACTGCCTGGTGCGCTATGACAACGAGGCGGGCAAGGGTGATCACCGCCACTACGGCGAGCGCGAGGAGCCGTACGTCTTCACCACGCTGGAAGCCTTGCTCGAAGACTTCCAGGCCGACATAAGCCGATTGACGCAGGAGTGAGCCATGAAAGCCATCATCGAAATCGCCAGCAATCAGGACATGCACCGTCGTGCCGTGGCGGCTGCCCGCAGGCTGGCTTCCGGCACGGTGGAAACCGCCGACTTCCGCATCGGTTTCGAGAGCGCGGCGCAGGTATTCGCCGAACTCACTGCCGAACGCCTGCGCACGCTGGAGACGCTGCGGCGCGAAGGCGGGCAGAGCATCTACGCGCTGGCCAAGGTGCTGGGCCGCAACTACAGCAACGTGCATGGCGATGTGCAGCGGTTGATGGCACTGGGCCTGGTGGAGCGCGATGGCGACGGGGTGCGCACGCCGTTCGATGAGCTGGAAATCCACGTTCCGCTCGGCGCGAAGGCGGCGTAGGCCATTGGCCCGACGCGCCGGGGTGGCGGGTGTCAAGCGTGGGGTGGAGCGGACGGCGGGGTTCGAACCCGCGACAGGTGGCTTGGAAGGCCAGCGCTCTACCAACTGAGCTACGCCCGCGCTGAGCATGGTTATTCGGCCTGGTCCAGCAGGAAGTCGATCACGTCGCCGGCCTGGTCGCGGGTGAGACGGCCGATCCAATGGTCCACGCCGCGGTCGATGTCGTCGGCTTCGACGTGGGGAATGCGGTTGGCGTGCGCGCGGGTGATGCGGTAGGTGCCGTAGCCGGCTTTGTCCAGCAGGGTGCGGATGGTGGCTTTCTGCGGTGGGGTGATGGTGCTCATGGGGGTTCCTTCGGATCAGGCGTCGGGGCGGTCTGGGCGGAAGCGGACGCGGTAGGCGCCGTCCTCCGGGATGACGGCGGCCAGGCCGCGGGCGTTGAGGTGCATGAGGCAATCGGTGAGGTATTCGCCGGGTAGGGCGAAGTCGTCCTTGAAGTCTTCTGGCCCAATGCGGTATTCGCCGGGGGCGACCAGGTGGCCGTAGCTCTCCACGGTGCACACGGCATCGTCATCGGCCAGGCGCAGGGCCCGGGCGAGGGTGACAAGGGTGTCCTCGGGTGGCGGGGTGTTGTTCATGGGGTGTCGTCCGGGGCGAGGGTGATGGCCGGCTGTGGTACTGGCCATGGCAGCGGCGCGGCGTAGTCGCGCGGCCCGCTGGGGATGGCGTCGATCAGGTCGGCCAGGTCATCGAGGCGGGGCGGGATGTTGTATTCAACCGTCAGGGGCTCGTAGGCGTTGTAGAACGGGGTGGAGAGCGCGCCCTGGGTGTGCAGCTCGCGTGGGTCGGGTTTGATGACGGCGATGAAGTTGTCGATGAACCAGGCGCGTGCCTCGGTGATGGAGTGGGCTTCCACGAGCACATCCACGTCGTGGCCGTTGGGGTTTGTGACGGTGATGAGGTAGGCGTGGAGCCTGGGTGTGCGGGTGCGTGGTTCGGTGGTCATGCGGGCCTCATGGTGTTGGGGTGCCGGTTACGGGGTGAAGCTGCCGCGGTACACGGGCACGCCTTCCAGGGCCGCGCGCACTTTGGCTTCGAACTCCAAGGCGATCTGATCCTTGGTGTCACCCAGGCCGACGATCCGCAGGACCAGCGCCGGTGCCTTGTCACCATTGGGGCGCACGGCCAGGCGCAGGCGGAATGTGCGCGCCTCGAACCCGTCGTAGGGGCTGCAGGTGAAGAGGAAGCCGGCGGGGAGCTGGTTGCGGCTCTTGGCTTCGACCTGGGCAAATGCGCTGTTGGAGCGGGCAAGGTCGCGTTCGACGGAGTTGGTCTCGGCGGATGCGGTGACGGTGATGTCGCGGATGGCCGCAATGGCTGCCGTGAGGCTGGCGCGATGCGGTTCGTCACCGATGGGGTAATCCGGGACCGCGTGGTCGAACCAGTCCTCCAGGAACTCGGCCAGCTGCTTCTGCGTGAGCTGCTGGTTGGCAGCCTGCAGCAACTCGGTGTAGGCCGTGGTGCCCCGCAGCGAGAGGTGGGCCACATCATCGGCGTGGCCTGGATGACCGGGGGTGCCAAGGTTGAAGAACGCGCGGGCCCGGGCGTTCTCGCCATCCACGAACACGGTGGCCGGGCCAGTACCATGGCCGTGGGAGCCGCTGCGGGCGAGGGTGTAGGAGAGGAACTCGGCCAGGGCCGTGGTGGTGTAGTTGCCACGGAAGCGGAAGCGGCCGTCCGCCCACTGTTCGGCGCTGGCGAGATTGGTGCCTTCGGGGATGGCAACGGCCCGGCCGTCGAATGCCAGCACCGGTTCGGCGGCGCGGATGGCGGTTTTCTGGATCAGCTCCAGTGCATCACGATCGAACATGGTCATTACTCCTGATGGGTGCGGGTACGAGGGAACATGTCTTCGGTTTCCTGTTCGGGAAACGCGATGAGGCGGCCGCCCGGCGCATGAAGAGAACATTCGACCCGGAGAACCTGAGCCCGGAAGATCGGGCGCAGTTGATTGCCGGTGACGGCCCGGCGCAAGCCGAAACCGAGATTGGAAGCGGGACACCCACTGGCGAACCCATCATCGACCCGCAGACCGGGCAGTCGTTGAACCCGTTGCTGGATGGCGACCGCATCGCGCAACTGCAGGGCGACCCGGAGCGGCAGGCACCCCGGCCGGTGACCGCGGACGAGATCACCCAACGCGCCAGGGCAAAGCTGGACGAACTGGAAGCCCAGGCGCAGCAAGAGGGCGGCCTGACGAGCGACCAGGAAGAGCTTGCCGTGTTTTTGCGCCGCAACGTGGGCAACCCGCAGGCGCTGGCGGATTTCCTTGGTGCGGAATTGATTGAGGCACCGGCCCAGCCGAACGAGCCAGCAAGGCAAAGTAACGTTATCGAGCCGCTCACCCCGCCATGGGTGGATCAGGAGACCGGCGAGGTCAGCATCCCGACTCGTGACGAGTTGCGCGCCGCGCTGGAAGCGCAGATGCAAGCGCAGTTTGCCGCGGACGGCACGACGGTTGTGGATGCCGAGGCGTTGGCGGCCGCCTGGCAGGCCACCGGCGTGGACGTGAGCCCGACCGCCATTGCCCAGGTGGCCCGCGCCATCCACAAGACCTTCAAGCCGGCCGAGCCGCCAACGGGCGCGGAAGCCCCGGCTCCGACCGCGACCGAGCCGGCACCGGTCCAGCCGGCCATCCCGTTCCCGGATGCGCCGCCCAGCTCGCTGGCCGATGCGGCGAACGCCATCGTCGCAAACCAGCCCGCGCCCGTGCCGCCTGCGGACGTGCAAACAATTCCCGAAAATGTGAGCACGTCGGAGCTGACAAGTTCACAAAACCCGGAATCGGTGACACAACCGGAAAGCCCGTTCACGGCGGAGGAACTGGCCGAGGACGAGCGCCAGGCCGGGATGCCGGAGCCCGCGAGTGGGGAGGGTGTGGGCGGGAAGGTCGAGGCCGCACGCCAGGAACTGGAGCAGCTTGAATCTGCACATAAACGAGCGCGCGGCCAGGAAAAGCGCGACCTGGCACAACAAGTTGCCCAACAGAAAAAGCAGGTCGATGACCTGGTTGACCAACTCCGCAATACGCCGGAGCGTGTTCAACAGGCGCTGAAGAAGATAGACGGCGAGCAGGACGACGCAAAACGTCAGAACATGATGCAACATGCGGCCGGCCTGCTGCGGAACGACGGCGCGCTGAATGCGCTACTGGATCGGCTGCCTGATCCCTTGAGCATAGAGCCGTTTGAGGGTGGCTGGAACCGTGTTGCGTATGCGGTCATGAACAACCCGGGTGCGCAAGACGCGACAAAGGCGCGAGCCCAGGAAATGTACGAGCAGGGCACCCGAGGGACCGACGACCAAGGCCGCATTGCAATGCGCAGCGCGGACGGTACGGTGGAGTTTCGCTTCCTGCGTGATCCGGACGCGCCGGCCGCGGCAGAGGTTGAACCCGCAGAGCCGCCGGCGAGCGCCGTTGAGCCGGAGCCTGTTGCGTCGGAAGTGGCGTCGGCCCAAGCACCTGCTATTCCCCCACAAGATGATGCAATCGCGCCTTTTGACTCGTACGAAGCCAAGGTGGCGCTGTTACAGACGAGTCCCGCACTGAAAAATGCACAAGGATCGCTGAATGCACGAGGGCAAAGACTGAGCAACTCAAGTTGGGAGGACATGAGCGCACAAGACCGGGCGTTTGTGTTGCAGCTTGCGCGTGACAGGCAAACTGCCAGCGAAAGATACAACGAGAAAGTGCGCGCTCAGGAACGTGAGGCCAATGCTCGCCGACTGGCTGGCGAGCGCGAGATTCGTCAAGCGAACGGCGAGCCGTTCAAGACTGAGAAGTCGGTAGCCGAGTTCATCGCCAAAAACGGCATTGAGGCATCTCACACCCCGGCGCAGGTGGGGGGTGGATGGATAGCCCGTGGTTTCACCCCTTCGGAACTACTGGAGCGCGAGAACGCGGCACGCGGCATTGAGCCGTATATGGTCATTCAGGATCGTGTAATTGACGAGATGGGCCTGAATGAAGCCTACGAGGCCGAGACACTGACGGATGAGCAGTGGGATCGCATTGAGGCGCGAATCCAGGAGGTGATGCGCCAACAACGCACCGAGGGTACAGTCAAAAAAGAGGTGGCTACGGAAGCCGCGCCGATCAAAGCCGGTGATCGCGTCAACGTCACCGGCGGCAAGCACAAGGGCAAGTCCGGGGTGGTGCAGAAGGTCAACAAGACCTACCTGATTCGCTTCGATGATGGCAGCGAGGCCCGGGTTGGGCCGGAGGCGGTGGAGCCGGCGATGCGGCCGGTGGCACAGGAGCCGATCAGAGCCTTGCTTTCCGACGACGAGCAAGCCGAGCTTGGGCGTCGCGCGGCCGCGCGGCCGCGCTGCAGCCGCGGATCGAGGCGCTGACACCCGAACAGGCCCGCCAGGCGCTGGCCGCCATCGGGGAATTGAACGGGCGCAGCAGCACGGACCCACATGCGCGACTGGAAGCGCAGCACCCGGATGACATCGAGCAGGCGTTGGCCGCGGTGGAATCCGCTGACGCCGGGCCTGAAACTGGTCCGTTCGGTCCGATCTTCACCGGCCTGGAGAACCAGCCGGAAGCGGCCATCGAGAGATTGATGCAGGAGAAGCGGGGCGAGGTGCCGGATGCCTTCACGCATCCCGAGCTTGGCCCCATCGCGTTCGTCTATGGCGACGAGAAGATGGGGCTGCGGCACATTGCCCAGAAGCGTGGCATGGAGTGGGTGAACCGCGTCCCCGAGATTCTGCGCAATGGCAGGGTGGAGCGTGATCCGAAACTACCACGTGTTTTTATCGTCCAGGAATCCGATCCGGCGAACGTGGCCGTCATTCGGCTGGACTGGTTCGGCGATCAGAAAACATGGCTTATCACCGCGTATCCTGACAGCAAGGGTGAGTGGAGCGGGGCCGACAAGACGATTGGCACTGCCGACGATGCCCAAGGATCGGTGCAAGGAAACCCCTCTCGATCCAACCCGCTCGAAGGAAATCCTACCACACCGAGCAAAGCCACGCCCGAGGCAAAGCCCGAATCAACCGAAATCACCGACTTTGGCGAGAAGATCGGGCGGGCGCGCAAGGACATGGCTGTCAAGGGTGAGCCGAAGCCGAAGAAGGCGAAGGAGTCCAAGGACGAGCGCCCAGCGTGGGCGCGACGGTACAACATCGGCCAGGCGGTGAAATCGTCAAACCCGGCGCACGAAGGCCGGTGGTTCATCACGGATACGCGCTCGAAGGATAGTTGGACTGGCAAACCCAAGACCGTTGGCGAGCGCGGCGGGTACGCCACCCGGGCCGAGGCCGAGGCCGATCTTGCGGTGATCGACTTTTCCCGCAACCACATGTTCCGCACTACCGCAGATGGCAAGTACAGCATCTGGCGCAGGATCAACGACCGCAAGATGGTGCGGGTGGTGTCCGAATCGTTCGACTCGCGCGTTGCGGCACTCGAATACGCCGCCGAAAACGCCCGCGACATCATTGAAACCAACACCACGTTCGGTGAGGCGGACATCCCGAAGCCGCCATCCACGGTTCGCATTGGCGAAGCGCGCCGGGAAGGCGACATCAAGGACTCGGCATTTACCGAGGTGTTCGGGTTCCGCGGGGTGGAGTTCGGCAACTGGAACAACCAGGCCGAGCGGCAGGAGCTGCTGAACGATGCCTACGACGGCCTGCTGGACCTGGCCGAAGTGCTGGGCATCCCGCCCAAGGCACTGAGCTTGAACGGCGAGATGGCGCTGGCCTTCGGTGCCCGCGGGCATGGGCTGTCGAGTGCGCGCGCCCACTACGAGCCGAACAAGGTGGTCATCAACTTGACCAAGGAGAACGGTGCGGGCTCGCTGGCGCACGAGTGGCTGCACGCGCTCGATCACTACTTCGGGCGGATCGACGGCAAGGCACCCTCGCAATGGGTGGTGGACGCGGATGGCACTCGCAGCCTGAAGGTGAGCGAGGACTACTTTGTATCGTCTGGCGCGAGCTGGAACGGCTCAAAGATGCGCCAGGAGATGCGCGAAGCCTTTGCGAATCTGATGGATACGATTGCGAGCAAGGCCGTTGAGTATGTGGAAGATACAGAGAACGCGGACAAATTTGTTGGCAAGGCGCGGGAGGGCGTTGCAGAGGAGTTGCAGAGCATCCGTGAATGGTTGGCCCGGCAACTGACGTACGGCAAGCGCAACACGAAGCCAGCCACCGAAGAACAACTGGCCGAGTTCGATACTATCGCCGAGCGCATTCTTGCAGGCGGCGCCCTGGAAACCACCACCCGCGAGGTCGGCCGCAGCTACCGCGTGACCAATGACGACCTGGAGGCGCTCAGCGCGATCTTGAAAGCAGTGCGCGGCACGGCCGGGTTCACATCAGAGCGAAAAGGGCGGCTCGACACCCTGCGATACAGGATGGATGACTACCGGCGCCGGTTGAAGCTGCTGAAGGGTGCCGAGCAGGAAGCGACAAAAACCCGCAAGACGCCGACCAGCTTCAAGATGGACGCCATGTCGCTGGACCAGGGACGTGGCAGCAATTACTGGACGTTGCCGCACGAACTGGCGGCCCGGGCGTTCCAGGGCTACGTGGAGGACAAGATTGCCGAGCGCGGCGGGCAAAGCCCGTTCCTGAACTTCGGCCCGGAGCGCGCCGCATTGCTGACCCCGTGGGGCGTGGCGCACCCGTTCCCGCGTGGTGCCGAGCGCAAGGCCATCAATGCCGCGTTCGACAAGCTGATGACCACGATGCAGTACCGCGAAGACCCGGAAACGGGGAACGTGGCGCTGTTCAGCTTCGCCGGCCAGAACGCAGCCACCGCTGATACGCACGCCCTGGAAACGGCGCAGGCCCGCATCGAACGTGGCGACGATGCCGAGACGGTGCGCAAGGAAACCGGCTGGCACAAGGGCAAGGATGGCAAGTGGCGGTTTGAGATCAGCGACAAGGATGCGCGGCTGATTGGCTTGCGGGACGACGGAAGACGCAAATCACATCAAGACGACTACCTTGGGGATGTGATCGACCATCCTTCCCTGTTTGCCGCCTACCCCGCGCTGCGCAAGGTGCGGGTGGAGATCACGGTTGACCCTGCGTTCAAGGAAGAATCTGGATCGTTCGACCTGCCTCGCCCGGAGGATGCAGGAACGGTTGCCGACGCACCACGAATCAAGGTGATGGCGCGAAATGAGCGCGAAGCACTATCGACCCTGTTGCATGAGATCCAGCACGGCATTCAGGACATCGAGGGGTTTGCAACTGGCGGGAGTCCGGCGCAATTCGCCAGTGGTCCTATGTTCGACGCGCGTGCGCGCGATCTTCAAGCCGACCTGAGCGAGAACCTGACTGGCGGAGTCAGCGCGCGGCCAGAAGAAATTGCTGGCGCGGTCAAGTACGGAGACCAGTCGGAACTGGCAGCCATCGCAAGGCGACACGGGTTCGAGTCGCTGGATGCCGCACTGGAATTTCTGCGGCAAGAGGACGAGAAGCGAACCCCGTTCGGGCAGTACCGCCGTCTTGCCGGCGAAGTCGAGGCCCGCAACACTCAGGCCCGGCAAGGCATGACGGAAGCCGAGCGCCGCGCAACGCCACCCAGTACCACGCAGGACGTGTCGGATTCCGACGTGATCGTGACGTGGAACGGGACGGAAATGGCAAGCGCGCCAGCCCCGGCGAATGCGCGCCCAAGCAAGTCCGGCAACACCGTCACCGCACTGCGCGCCGCGCTCAAGCGGGCCTACGGCGGGGTGCTGGCCGGCCTGGAGTCGGCCGGGCTGGTGACGCTGGTGCAGACGCAGGACGAGGCGATTGCCGCGGCGGCGACCGCCCGCGCCCAGGTGACGGGCGAGAGTGTGCATGGGGCGTTGCAGAGCCTTCGGGCAAGCCACGCTCAAGGCGGCACCATCCAGGGCTTCTACGAACCCGCATCCGGCCAGTCGTTCCTGATCGCCGATGGCATCGCTGCCGGCAACGAATCAGGCGTGCTGGCGCATGAGATCGGCATCCATTGGGCGAACGACACCAGCGACCCGAAGGGCCAGAAGGCGATGCAGCGGGTGTTGGATGGCGCGCAGAAGCTGGTGGAGAACAACCGCAGCCCGTTCATGGGCCGGGTGCGCGCGCGGATGAAGGACGCCGGCGAGACCAGCGCCGAGGAAGCGGCGGCCTACATCGCGGAAACCTACGAGAACGACCGCGCCAAGGCGCCGGGATCGGTGAGGCAGTGGATCAAGGACACGCTGGCCGCGATCCGGGCCTGGCTGTTGACCAAGGGCGTGAAGCTGGCGCGGCTGACCCCTGCCGACATTACGGCCATTGCCCGGGCCAATGTGCGACGGGCGGCAGCGGAAGGCGTGGCACCGGGGCGTGGTGGCGCCGTGCGGCGAAGTGTGGCAAGCGACGCCGAAGTCCGCGCCCTGGTGGAGCAGTACGCCAGCGAGGACGGCGCGCCCAGCGAGGATGCGATCCGGGCGGCAGTGAAGGACTACCGCGACACCGAGCGGGCCTACGGCGGGCAGGACGCCTACGACAGGGCGAGGGCGGCAGGGCGCACCAAGCTGAACTACCGCCAGTGGGTGCAGGTGCGGACGGCGCACTTCAAGCGGTGGTTTGGGGATTGGGAGGCGTCACGGGCTCAGGAACGGCTGGATGCGATGGAGCCGGTGGCGTTGAACCTGCCTGACAACCTGCGTGGTGCATCGCTTACGCAGTTGCGCGAGGCGGTAAAGATGTACCTTGATGCCTTGGCTGAATCGAACACGACGGCCAAGCATGAAATGCTGGGTGAGGTTGGTTTCAGCAAGGGCAACAACAAAAAGGCGGTCAGCACGGGCGCGACGGCGGAGAAATTGCACGCTGCCCGCGATATTGTGAACGTCATCGAGTCAGCGATTCACTTTGACAGCGCGTTGAGCGCCAAGCCAGATGAGGCTCGCCACGGGGTGACGTATCACGCTCTAGCGGCGAAGGTGAGCGCGTTCGGGCGTGAGTTCGTGGCCGTTGTGACCGTGAAGCAGTCGCCGGATGGGCAGCGGTTCTACAACAACATCGCGGTGCAGTCCGGGCAAGAAAAAGCCCCAGCGGCATATCCGGGGGAGCGTGCATCCAAGGATGTCGGTTCCACCACGGCCTTCACTGGGGCTGATGCAAGTTTGCTCCCGGCAATGCGCCGTGTCAACCCTGCCGAAGTCTCCAAGGTGGTTGACCCGGAGACTGGGGAGCCCGCTGTCTTGTATCACGGGACGAATGCGAACTTTGACGCATTCAGACCGGATGCGAACGGATTGATTTTCGCCAGCCCGAGCGCGTTCCAAGCGGGAGAGTTTGCGGAAGGGGCTGCGAGCCGTAGTGCGGAAAGAGCGGGTGTATCGGCGCTGGATTATATGATTTTAAACAAGGGGCTTGCCCCTGGCGCGAACATCATGCCCGTGTTTGTGAGCGCGAAAAATCCGTTCGACGCATCCAATATGGAGTACAAGAACGTTGAGACACCGGCTTTCGTGAGCAGCGTAAAGGCCGATGGGCACGATTCGGTTTGGGTGAAAGAGCATCACACGAATAGCCACAAGAACATTGCGGTGTTCCACCCCAACCAAATCAAATCCGCCACCGCCAACATCGGCACCTTCGGCGAAAGCGACAACATTCGGTTCAGCCTGCCCGATCGCCCCGGCCAATCGTTCCTGACCAGTGCATCCGACGTGCAAGCCGCTGTGCGGCAGGTCATGTCTGGCTGGAAGGGCGACAAGCCGATTGTTCGTGTGGTGCAGAAGCCATCCGACATCAAGAGTTCGCTGTGGGACGTGAACGCACCGGGGGCAAAGACCGCCGAGGGTTGGTTCGATGGCCGTGGCACGGTGTACCTGATCGCAGGTAACAACCGCAATATCGGTCGTGCGCTGGAAGTGTTGGCGCATGAAGCCTATGGGCACTACGGCATCGAGCGGGTTGTGGGCGCTGACGAGTGGGCCAAGATCGTTTCTCAGGTCAAGACCCTTCGCGACAAGTCGAAGGCCGACATGTCGGCAAAGGTGTGGGACGCCTTGCAATCGGCAGAACGCCGGTATGGCAAGCACGATGACACATCGTTCGCCAAAGAGTTCCTTGCGATCCTGGCCGAGCGCGGCGTGAAAACCGGGCCACTGGGCAAGGTTCTGGATGCCTTGCGTGCCTTCATCAAGAAGGTGACGGGCTACGACATTGCAGCCGCCAAGTTCGATCGCGTGTGGAAGTTCAAGGCAGGATGGGACGGTGAAGCCGTGTTCACTGCCCGCGAGCTACTCGGAATTGTTGAACGCGGCAGACAACAGGTTCGTGCTGGCCGTGCTGGTGCGTCATTGACGGCCCCGGCAATGGCAAGCGCCGCGACCAGCGCGAGGCGGCCCTGATCCAGCGCATCCGGGACATGAAGATGGACGACCGGCGCAAGGCCGCCAACGTCGCCCGCATCCAGATGATGTTCGAGAGCCAGCGCGTGCAGGCCCCGTACTTCCCGCTGCAGCGCCAGGGCGACTTCTGGATTTCCGCCAAGAGCCCGCAGGGTAAGGCCACCTACATCATGCGCGAGAAGGTCGGCGAGTGGGAGCGGGAAATTGCCGCGCTCAAGGCCGCCGGCTTCAAGATCAAGGCCACCGGCCGCAAGGGCGAGCGGGTGCGGATGCTGGATGGTGCCAGCGCCAAGTTCATGACCGAGATGATCCAGCACCTGCAGAAGACCGGCGCCCCGCACAAGGCACTGGACGACATCTACCAGATGTACCTGCAATCCCTGCCGGACATGAGCCAGCGCAAGCACTCGATCCACCGCAAGGCGGTTGCCGGCTACGGGCAGGACGCGATCCGCAGCTTCGCCAGCAACATGCTGCACGAGGCCCACCAGATTGCGCGGATGAAGTATTCGCACCAGTTGGAAGGTTTTGTGAACCTGGCGGGTGAGCACAACAATGCGATGCGCGCCAAAGATGGAGCCAATCCGCGCGAAATCGCCGCAGCCGACACCATGTTGGGCGAGCTGAAGAAGCGCCACGAGTGGATCATGAACCCATCCAACTCGAAGACCGCCAGCGGCCTGACCAGCCTGGGCTTCGTGTACTACCTGGGCCTGACCCCGGCGGCCGCGATGATGAACCTGACGCAGGTGGTGCAGACCACCCTGCCGCACCTGTCCGCGCAGCCCGACATCGGGCTGACCAAGGCCAGCGCGCTGCTGACATCGGCCATGAAGGACGCGCTGCGTACCGGCGGCAACATCGAGCGCACCCTCAAGAGCGCCGAGGATCGCAAGGCGTACCAGGAACTGACCCGGCGCGGGGCGCTCGATAAGAGCCTGGCCCACAACCTGGCCGGCCTGAGTGAGGGCGATTCCACCAAGTACAACCCGGCCTACGCCAAGGCCATGGAGGTCATTTCCTTCATGTTCCACAAGGCGGAAGTGGTGAACCGCGAGGCTACCGGCATGGCCGCATTCCGGGCCATGCGCGAGGCCGGAAAGAACTTCGATGAGGCGGTGCAGTTTGCGACCGACACGATCTGGAAAACGCATTTCAATTACTCAAATATGAACAGGCCGCGCTGGATGCAGAGCGACACCGCCAAGGTGCTGTTCTTGTTCAAGCAGTACAGCCAGAACATGACTTGGTTCTTGGGCCGCAATGCTTACCAGATGTTCAAGGGCGAGACCCCAGCCGTGCGCAAGCAGGCCATGAAGACCCTGGCCGGTACCCTTGGCGTGACCGGCATCATGGCTGGCACGATGGGTATGCCGCTGTTGCCGATCATCTTCTCCGTGTTGAATGCCGTTGCTGCCGCATTCGGCGACGATGACGACTACTTCGATGCCGAAACCGAACTCCGCAACTTCCTCGCCGACCACCTTGGACAAACCGGCGGGCGGATCGTCACCGAGGGTCTGGTCAACGAGCTGACCGGGGCCAACATCGCCAGCCGCGTCGGGCTGGATGATATGTGGATCAGGGAGCCGAACCGGGAGCTGGAGGGGCGCGACGCCTTCGCCTACTACCTGGAGCAGCTCGCCGGCCCGGTGTTCGGCATGGGCAAGAACGTGTTTGTCGGCAAGCAGCTCATGGACGATGGGCACATCATGCGCGGGGTGGAAACGATCCTGCCCAAGGCGTTCAAGGATGGGTTGAAGGCCATGCGCTTCGGCACCGAGGGCGTCAACACCATGCGCGGCGACCCCGTGATCGAGAATGTCAGCCCCTGGCAACTGGCCATGCAGGCATCAGGGTTCTCGCTGGCCGAGGCTGCGGTGCAGTACGAAGCCAACAACGCGGCGATGAACTACGAGGCGCACGTCATGGGCCGGCGCCGGGCGCTGATGCCTACGCCATGGCCCTGCGCCTGGATGACAAGCGGGCGCAGGCCCGGACCCTGGCCGCGATCGGGCGGTTCAACGCGAAGTACCCCGAGCTGGGCATCACCGGGCGCGCCATGCGCGACTCGCTGCGTACCCGGGCGCGCTACTCATCCCGGGCCGAGGGCGGTATCGTGCTCAATCCCAAGCTGGCCCCGCGCACCCGGCAGCAGGCCCGCTTCGCGGCCGAGGCCGGGCAATGAGCGGCACGCGGTACGCCAAGAAGTCGGATTGGGCCACGGCCCGATCCATCGAGCTGCAGCACCAGGCCCTGGCCCGGCTGGCCGAATCCTCCGGCGGATGCACCCGCCGTGCCCGCGCCAAGTTCGACGCCGTGCGCCGGCTGGAAGCCGAAGCCATGCGCTTCAACAACATCGCCCAGGCACTGCGGCGGCGGGGGAAGTGAGGAATACAGCCCAATCCCGCATCAGCGCCCGGCGCTTGTCCACCAGCGTGCCCCGCGCATAGGCGGCTTCGGCCTTGTCCCGGATCTGATGCGCCAGCGCATGCTCGATCACTTCACGCGGGTGGTGTGTCGTCTCGCCGGCCCAATCCCGGAATGTACTGCGAAACCCGTGGACGGTGTACGGCAGCCCAAAGCCCTTGGGTGACGGCCTTTGGACAAGGTAGAGCATTGCGTTCTCGGACAGGGCGAACGGCGGGCGCGAACGCGGCAAGCCGTGAAGGATTGTCACAGCTTCCGGCGCCAGTGGAACGGTGTGCGCCTTGGCGGCCTTCATCCTGCTTGCCGGCCGGTCCCAGAACCCGCCATCAAGGTCGAACTCATCCCACTGCGCGCCGGTGACTTCGCCAGTGCGTGCGGCCGTCAGGATGGTGAATCGCAATGCCAGGCGCGCCAGGTTGTCGCGTGCGCACAAGCGCCGCCAGAACGCGGGCATTTCGGTATAGGGCATCGCCCTGTGGTGCCGGGTTGGGGCGACCCGTGATGGCTTTGGCAGCAGCACGTCCAGGTGCCCCCGCCACCGTGCCGGGTTTTCGCCAGTCACATTGCCGGCCACGCGCTCGGCTGCCCAGATGCGTTCGATGCGCGCTCGCACCCGGGTTGCGGTTTCCGTCTTGTCCGTCCAGATGGCACGCAGCAGGCGCACGACATGATCGGTGTCGATCTGTGCGACCTTGGTGTCGAACGCCGGCCCGTAATCCTGCAGCGACTGACGCCATTGCTGTTCTTGCGCGCCGGTTTTCCAGCTCGCGCGATGAATCTTGATGAAGTCTTCCACTGCATCGCCCCACAGCCGCTCCGGCCGCACCCGGTTGGCGCGGCGCGCATCAATCGGGTCGATCCCATCCGCCAGCAGCTTGCGCGCCGACAGCGCGCGCTCACGCGCTTCAGCCAGCCCGAACAACGACACAGAGCCAAGTCCCATCTCGCGGCGGCGGCCATCCAGCTGGTAGCGAAGAATCCACGACCGCGCACCGGTCGCGGTCACCTGCAGGTACAATCCTCCACCATCGCCGTGGTAGCCTGGGGCTGCCGTGGCAACCTTCCTGGCTGATAGCTTCTTTTCCATACCCTCCGCCATACCCACCGCCCGACCGTGGAACGGATTGAACCACGAAGGTACGGTATGGACGCAAGAGCTACGGCCCGAGTACACTTGCTGGAATGAGGTGGAACGACACAGAAGCTGATAACCAGCCTCTCACTCCGCCACCTGACGGTGGCCACGTTCGAGCCATTTCCGGTCATTGCGTTTGCAGGGGCAACGGTGTTGCAGGCTCGCAGCGCGCACTCAATGCAGACCTTGCCCCGCAGCACCTGCTGCCCCGGATCGGCGACGATACGGCCGAACCAGATAACCTCCGGTGACGCCGAGTACCTCGGCAAGCGCAAGCGCACACGGCGCGAGATTTTCCTCGACGGGATGGGGCAGATAATCCCCCGAATTGCGCTGCTGGCACTGATCAGGCCGGTCTATCCCAGGGCGGGACGGGGTCGTCGGTCGTATTCCTTGGCGCGATGCCGCGTGTGCACCTGATGCAGAACGGGACCGAGCTCAGCGATGGGGTGTTGTGATCGCGATTGAAAACACGACTGCGGAACATTCGCAATCCTGGCTGGATGCCCTTCTGCCCCGCGCCCTGCAAGGGTTTGACGACGGCCTTTGACTGCGCGGATACTCGCCCCGGGGAGGCGCCGTTCGGCGCGACGGGGAATGACGATGAACAAGATCGATTCGGCGGCGGAGGCCTTGAACGGCAACGCATCGCCGGCAGCCGCGACACATGCGGGTTCCGTGGGCATGCGACGGCGCTTCTGGTGGGCCGTGGCTGCGCTCGTCGTTGGCTACACGGCGGTCGCGACGGTTTTGGCAGCGCAATGGGGAAGCCTGAGCCTGCCAACGCAGATGCTGATGAATGCGATGGTATTGCTGGTCCTGGCAGCGACTTCGGTCTGGTTCCTGCTGTGTGTCCCGTTGCAACGCGATGCGCGCGAAACGCGCGAAGCGCTGGAGCGCGAAGCCAGCTCCCTGCACGAGCGCCTGCGCACCCATGATCTCAACGTGCGCCTCGCCGCCGCATTGGACATGGCCGAGGACGAGGAGTCGGTGATGCGCATTGCGCGCCAGGCGTTGGTGGTGGCATCCGACGGCGCGCCGGCGCAGTTGCTTCTGGCCGATGGTCCGGATGCGCCGATGCGCCACAGCCTGGTGGAGGGCTGGTCCTCGGAGGAAGGGCGTTGTTATGTCGAACGCCCGGCAGAATGCCCGGCGGTACGGCGAGGAATGGGCACGGTGTTCGAGGACAGTCTCGTGCTGAGTGCCTGCCGTGGCATGCGCGGCACCTTGTCCAGCACCTGTGCTGCGGCCTGCACGCCGATCACGGTTGCCGGCACCGGCGTCGGCGTGGTGCGTGCGCTCGGCGCGGCCGGCGATCCGGGTCTTTATCGACTGCTGCAATCGCTCAACACCGCCGCGCACCACGTCGGCACGCGCCTGGCGGTGGTGCGCTCGATTTCGGCCTCGGCGCGCGAGGCCGCCACCGATCCATTGACCGGCGCCGCAAACCGTCGCAGTGGCGAGGCACGGCTGGCGGAATTGGCACAGCACTCGGATCGCTATTCTCTTGCGATGGTCGATATCGATCACTTCAAGAAGGTCAACGACACCCACGGTCACGAAGTCGGCGACCGTGCACTGAAGCTGCTGGTCAGCGTCATCGGCGAGTGCATCCGGCGCGAGGACATGCTGTGTCGTTACGGTGGCGAGGAGTTCCTGCTGCTCTTGCCGGGGCTGGACAACGACGCCGCGGTGGCGACCTTGCAACGGGTGCGTGCGGAACTGGGCCATGCCTGTTCCCAGGCAGGACTGCCGGTGTTCACCATCAGTGCCGGTGTTGCCTGTGGCCCCAATGCCAATCCGATCCAGCAGATGCGTGCTGCCGATGCGGCGTTGTATCGGGCCAAGGAGGCCGGTCGTGATCGCGTGCTCAGTGCTTCAAAGCTTCCCGACGTCGAAGCGGCGGTCTAGAAAAGTCTGAACACGTCGTCATTGCAGGCGCAGCGACGTGGCAATCCAGAAGTCGGCGGGAGAACAGCGTCACTGGATTGCTTCGCTGCGCCTGCAATGACGACGTGTTCAAACCTTGCCCCGGGCGTCAGGGCGGGTTTGCGGATCGGGCCGTGCCCGGCACGGTGATGCGTTGCGGCTTGCATGGCTCTCGCGAGGCAACGGGTACCACCCGTGCACATGAACACCATCATGTCGCGTGATGGTGTTGCGCTGCAGGTTTCGATCCCAGCCAGTAGAATTCGCTTTTCCGGCTGCGTGCGGTTGCCATGACTCCCCTCATTTTCGTCACCGGCGGTGTGGTGTCCTCGCTTGGCAAGGGCATCGCCGCCGCGTCGCTCGCCTCGATCCTCGAATCGCGTGGCCTGCGGGTCACGCTGATGAAGCTCGATCCCTACATCAACGTCGATCCGGGCACGATGAGCCCGTTCCAGCACGGCGAGGTCTACGTCACCGACGACGGTGCCGAAACCGACCTGGATCTGGGCCACTACGAGCGTTTCGTGCGTACCCGCATGACCCGACGCAACTCGGTCACGACCGGACGCATCTACGACAACGTGATCCGCAAGGAGCGTCGCGGCGACTACCTCGGCGGCACGGTGCAGGTGATCCCGCACGTCACCGACGAGATCAAGCGTTGCATCGACGTGGCGACCGATGGTTTCGACGTCGCGCTGGTCGAGATCGGCGGCACCGTGGGCGATATCGAGTCCCTGCCGTTCCTTGAGGCAATCCGCCAGATTCGCACCGAGCGTGGCGCCGACAAGGTGCTGTTCATGCATCTGACCCTGGTGCCCTTCATCGCCGCTGCGGGCGAGCTCAAGACCAAACCGACCCAGCACTCGGTCAAGGAGTTGCGCTCCATCGGCATCCAGCCCGACGTGCTCCTGTGCCGCAGCGAGCAGCCCTTGCCCGAATCCGAGCGGCGCAAGATCGCGTTGTTCACCAATGTTGCGGAAAACGCGGTCATCAATGCGATCGATCTCGACAACATCTACAAGATCCCGCTCTGGCTGCATCGCCAGGGGCTGGACCGGATCGTGGTCGAACACCTGCACCTGGAACGTGCCCACGATGCCGACCTTTCCGACTGGGAAGCGGTGGTCGAAGCGATGGAACATCCTGACGGCGAGGTCACGATCGCGATCGTCGGCAAGTACATCGACCACCACGATGCCTACAAATCCTTGTCCGAGGCGCTGCGGCACGGCGGCCTGCCACGTCGCACCCGCGTGCACCTGCGCTGGATCGAGGCCGCGAGCCTGGAGACCGAGGGCGAGACGCTGCTTGCGGGCGTCGATGGCATCCTCGTTCCCGGCGGCTTCGGAGATCGCGGTTTCGAGGGCAAGATCCTGGCCGCACGTCACGCACGCGAGCGGGGCATTCCGTATTTTGGCATCTGCTACGGCATGCAGGCTGCGGTGGTGGAGTTTGCCCGCAATGTCGTCGGCCTGAAGGATGCCAACAGCACCGAAAACGATCGTTCGACGCCCGATCCGGTGATCGGCCTGATCACCGAATGGCGCAGCAACAATGGCGTGGTCGAGCATCGTTCGGAGGATTCCGATCTTGGCGGCACGATGCGCCTCGGGGCACAGGAATGCCGGCTGAAGTTCGGTTCGCGGGCGCGTGAGATCTACGCCAGGGAAGTCGTCGTCGAACGCCATCGCCACCGCTACGAATTCAACAACCAGTACCGCACCGTGCTGAAGGAAGCCGGGCTGTCGTTCTCGGGCAAGTCGATGGACGACCTGTTGGTGGAAGTGATCGAAATTCCGAATCATCCCTGGTTCATCGCCGCGCAGTACCACCCCGAGTTCCGCTCCACGCCGCGCGATCCGCATCCGCTGTTCGTCGACTTCGTGCGTGCCGCGCTGGCCGGACGCATCGCACGCGCGGCGACCGCAAGTGCCGTGGAGGCCGCATCGTGAAGCTGTGCGGCTTCGAGGTCGGGCTGGACCGACCGTTCTTCCTGATTGCCGGACCGTGCGTGATCGAGTCGATGCAGTTGCAGCTCGATACCGCCGGGGCGCTCAAGGACATCACCGATCGTCTCGGGATTCCCTTCATCTTCAAGTCGAGTTTCGACAAGGCCAACCGGACCTCGGGGGCGAGCTTCCGGGGGCCGGGGATGGAGGCGGGGCTGAAGGTCCTGGCCGAGGTCAAGCGCCAGATCGGCGTGCCGGTATTGACCGACGTGCATGAATACACCCCGATGGAAGAAGTGGCGAGCGTGGTCGACATGCTCCAGACGCCGGCCTTTCTCTGCCGCCAGACGGATTTCATCCTGCACGCCTGTTCCGTCGGCCGCCCGGTGAACATCAAGAAGGGTCAGTTCCTCTCGCCCTGGGAAATGAAGCACGTCGCGGCCAAGGCCAAGTCCACCGGCAATGAGGCCATCACCGTGTGTGAGCGCGGGGCCAGCTTCGGCTACAACAACCTCGTTTCCGACATGCGTTCGGTCGCGGTGATGCGCGACACCGGCTGCCCGGTGGTGTTCGACGCCACCCATTCGGTGCAGTTGCCGGGTGGGGCCGATGGCAAGTCCGGCGGGCAGCGCGAGTTCGTGCCGGTGCTGGCGCGGGCGGCGGTTGCTGGAGGTGTGTCCGGCGTGTTCATGGAAACCCATCCCGATCCGGCCAAGGCCCTGTCCGACGGGCCCAACGCCTGGCCACTGGGCAAGATGGAAGCCCTGCTCTCGACCTTGAAGGAACTGGATGCGGCGGTGAAACACGGCGGGCTGCTGGAGCTGGACGCGGACGTCTGATTTCGTCCGCACCTGCATCGAAGCGAGGACGAGCTTCCGCATTTTTCGCCGGGGATAACGCCTGGATTCGGGCTTGGTCGCGATCCATGGTTCGACGACATCGCGTGCCGCTCTGCTAGGCTGTTCCGGTCGTGTCCACTGGAGCCTTGCCATGGGTCGCCGCATCGTCGCAAGTTTGCTGATGCTCGTTGCCGGTGGTGTCGTACTGGCCGCACCCGAACCGCGTTTTCCGCCAGCGGCGGTGTGGAACCAGAACATCTCGGCCGCACCGATCCACCCGGGTTCAGCCCAGATGATCGCAACGCTCGCCGGTCTCGGTGGCTGGGGCAACGGCAACCGCATGCAGATCGATTTCTCCTTCCATGTGCGGCAGCTGGCGCCACAAGAAAATCCGCCGCGTTATCCCGTGATCGCGCATCGTGGTTACGACGATTACTACCTGCCCGATTGCGAGCCACTCGGCACGACCATGCCGGTGCCGGCGGATGCTGCGTTCGAAGGCAATGATGGCCTCAGTTGCGACAACGAGGATGAAGACTGTCATCTGATCGTGGTTGAGGGGCAGACGCTTTACGAGCTGTATTCAGGCAATCTTGTTGCCGGTCAGCTCGATGCGCTGTGTCTTGCGACCTGGGATCTGGGTCGGGTCTATCCACCGCAGGGTCGCGGCGAGCACTGCACCAGCGCCGATGCAGCGGGATTTCCGATCGCAGCCTTGCTGCCCAATGCCGATGGCGTGGCCGCAGCGATTGCGGCAAGCGATGGTGATTTGGGACATGCGATCCGGTTCATCCTGCCCAACGCGCGCATGGCCTCGGATGTGTCACTGGGCGGCTCCTCCGGCAGGCTCTACGTGCGTCCGGCCAGTCACGCCGGCGGGCCTTCCGGTCCGGCCACCTCGGTGCCCTACGGCGCGCGCCTGCGGCTGCGGGCGGATTTTGACATGGGCGGCTACAACGCTGCCGCGCGCGTCATCCTGCGCACCATGCAGCGTTACGGCATCGTGCTGGCCGATGGCGGCAACATCGCGCTGACCTTCGAATCCGATCGTTTCACTGCAGCCAAGTGGGCCACGCTCGGGATCACACCGCAGGTGTTCTGGAACGGTGTTCCGGGCAACCGCGCGCCGCTCCAGGTGAGCGACTTTGCCGTGCTCGACACCGGGCCGCGCATCGCCGAAACCTACGATTGCATCCGCACCCCGATCGAACCGGGGCAGAGCCTGTTTCGCGATGGATTCGAACTGCCCTGAGAGGACTCAGTGCTGCCGTGGCAGCGACTGCACCATGCAGGTGCGCAAGGTGTTCTCGTCACCTGCGGGCGGTGACAATTCCTGCAGCGGCAGCCCAAGTTCGAGTGCGTCCTCCTCGTCGAGGCCATCGAGTGCGCGAAAGCCGGCATCGAGCAGGGCGGCACGGGCACTGTCTTCGCTGTCGTAGCGGATCGCCTCGCCGCTGCTGTCGAGCATTTCGGCCGTGCCCGAGGGGAGCACCTGCAGGCGGCTCCAGACCAAGTGATCGCCCAGCCGGAACAGCCACCATTGCACATGATCCATGTCTGTCATGGGCGTTCCTCAGGAATAGACAAGCCAGAGCAGTCCCGACGCCAACAGGGCGGACAGGGTACAGAGCAGGGCGACGCGCGCCGGCCGCGCCAGTCCGTCGAGGGCGCGGTCGGCCAGGGCGCGATAGCGTCCGACGAGCAGCCATCCCAGTGCGGTCGGTGCGGTGAAGGCGAAGCGGCCCAGCCCTGTCAGGATTGTCGGGTGGCGGTCGCGCAGGTGGACGAGGGTCATCGACCAGAACAGCGCAAAGGCAAGACTGCCCGCGATTGCGATCGAGAGCGCGATCAGCGCCAGGAACATGCCCATGCGTTCGTCCCGGCTCAGTATTCGGCCGAGCCTGGCGCGCGTGGATAGGGAATGGCATCGCGGATGTTGGTCAGGCCGCAGACGTAGACGATCAGACGCTCGAAGCCGAGTCCGAAGCCGGCGTGCGGCACCGTGCCGTAACGGCGGAAATCGCGATACCAGCCATAGTGCTCGCGATCCAGGCCGAATTGCGCCATGCGCGCATCGAGCACGTCCAGGCGTTCCTCGCGCTGGCTGCCGCCGATGATTTCGCCGATGCCCGGCGCGAGCACGTCCATCGCCGCGACGGTCTTGCCATCGTCGTTCAGGCGCATGTAGAAGGCCTTGATGTGCTCGGGATAGTTCATCACCACCACCGGGCGGCGGACGTGTTCTTCCGTCAGCCAGCGCTCGTGCTCGGTCTGCAGGTCCAGTCCCCATTCCACCGGATAGTCGAACGTGCGCCCGCTGTTTTGCAGCAGGCGAATGGCTTCACTGTAGTCGACACGTTCGAACGGTGCCTCGACGAACTTTTCGAGGCGGGTGATGGCGTCCTTTTGCACCCGTTCGGCGATGAAGGCCATGTCGTCGGCACGCTCGTTCAGTACCGCGCGGAACAGGTACTTGAGGAAGCCCTCGGCGAGGTTGGCATCATCGTTCAGATCGGCGAAGGCGATTTCCGGTTCGATCATCCAGAACTCGGCCAGGTGCCGGGTGGTGTTGGAGTTTTCCGCACGGAAGGTCGGCCCGAAGGTGTAGACCTTGCTCAAGGCCAGGCAGAAGGCCTCGACGTTGAGCTGGCCGGAAACGGTGAGGAAGGTTTCCTTGCCGAAGAAATCGCGCGAAAAATCCACCTGGCCCCTGCCGTCACGCGGCAGGTTGGCCAGATCGAGCGTGGAGACGCGGAACATCTCACCCGCGCCTTCGGCATCGGAGGTGGTGATGATCGGGGTGGAAATCCAGTAGAAGCCGTTTTCATGAAAGAAGCGGTGCACGGCTTGCGCGAGACAATGACGGATGCGAGTGACGGCACCGAACAGGTTGGTGCGCGGGCGCAGGTGTGCGACCTCGCGCAGGAACTCCAGCGAGTGTGCCTTGGGCTGGATCGGATAGGTTTCCGGGTCTTCCACGAAGCCCGTCACCTCGACCGACGTGGCCTGGACCTCGAATGCCTGCCCGGCGCCCTGCGAAGACGTCAGCGTGCCCGTGGCGATCACGCTGCAGCCGGCGGAAAGCCGCTTCACCTCGCTCTCGTAATTGGACAGCGTTGCCGGTGCAACGATCTGGATCGGCGCAAAGCACGAGCCGTCGCTCAAGTTGACGAAGCTCAATCCGGCCTTGGAGTCACGCCGGGTACGCACCCAGCCGCGAAGAGTGACCTGACTGCCGGCATCGATTGCGCCGGACAACGCCTGCTGCACGCTGACCACTGACATCGTCTTGCATCTCCGCGCCAACCGGCGCACATGGAACGTGCAATGATAGCGAAACGCCTGCCTTTGATGCACTGCCGCACATGGACGCCGCACGGTTGCGGCGCTAACGTAGGCGCTCCCCCTGCTGTTTCACGATTTCCATCGGAAGACGCCATGAGCATTCACTTGACCCCCGCCGCACTGGAACGCGCTCGCCGCTTCCTTGAAAGCCACCCGGATGCTGTCGGTTTGCGACTTGGGGTGAAAAAGAGCGGGTGCTCGGGTTTCGGCTACCAGATGGATCTTGCCGATTCCAGCGACGCCGACGATGCGGTATTCGAACAAGAGGGTGTCCGGGTGCTCGTGGACGCGAGAAGTCTGCCGATGCTCGATGGCACCACGATCGACTTCGTGCGGCGCGGGTTGAATCAGGAATTCGTGTTCGAGAACCCTCGGGCTACCGGCGGCTGCGGCTGTGGCGAGAGCTTCACTGTCTTGCCGAGTGTCTGAGAGTCCGTCGACTGATTTCATGCGCTGCTTCTTGTCGGGACTCCCGACGAAGTCCTTATCTGCCCTGTCTCGCGCTTCGGCGCGAAGAGGTGCGGCAGTCGCGCGCGCTGGGAAGATCTGAACACGTCGGAACTCCGCCATTGCGAGCGTAGCGAAGCAGTCCAGTTGTTTGATTTTTATGTGCCTTCTGGTTTGCCACGTCGCGCGTTTCAATGGTTTGGTCTGGCTGATGCACAGCATGCATGTGCATCAGCCGAGTTTCATCCCTCCGACAAACGCATCAGGGCCAGACCGGTGACGATCAGGACGGCGGCGGCAAGTCGCAGCGGCGTGAGCTGCTCGCCGAGGACCATGACGCCCAGCACGAATGCGCCGATGGCCCCGATGCCGGTCCATGCGGTATAAGCCGTGCCGAGCGGCAGTTCGCGCATTGCGCGTGCCAGAAGCAGAACGCTGGCAAGCATTGCGATCACCGTGATCAAGCTCGGAGTCAGACGGGTGAAGCCATCCGAACGTTTCATCGAAAACGCCCAGACCACTTCGAGCAGGCCGGCGAACAGCAAGAGAAACCACGCCATCACGAAATCCTTGTGGACAAGTTCGGGCCGTCCCGTCTGGATGCCTGCATCGGGTTTTCGGGCAGGGGAGGTCGTCCTCCTCGATAGCCCGTCGTGATGTCGCAATCCGGGCTGGGACAGATGCGCTGACCGTGCTCGGCCGGTGGGCTCCGCAATGCTCGTGCAAGCATCATGATTGCACTGTAATCAACCTGAAACTACAATACGCGGCTCCCCTGCGTCAGTTGCACCTCGGGGAGCCCTTGCCTCACCGCCAAACGGGAGGCTGTTCGTCGGCATGTGCCGGCGTCATCCACAAGGAAACAACCATGCGTCACTATGAAGTCGTGTTCCTGGTCCATCCGGACCAGAGCGAGCAGGTGTCGGCCATGATCGAGCGTTACAAGACGCTGATCGAAGGCGCCAACGGCAAGATCCACCGGCTCGAGGATTGGGGTCGTCGCCAGTTGGCCTATGCCATCGACAATCTCGTCAAGGCCCATTACGTCCTGCTCAACATCGAAGTCACCGAACCGGTGCTGGCCGAGCTGGTTTCCAGCTTCCAGTTCAACGACGCCGTGCTGCGCCATCTGGTGATGCGCCGCGACGGGCCGGAAACCGAGGCCTCGCTGATTTTCAAGTCGAAGGACGAGAAGCCCGAGCGTCGCCGTCGTGACGACGATTCCGAGAGTCGCCAAGGTGAGGATTCGAGCGAGAGCAGCGAATCGCAAGAAGCCGGCGCCACCGCCTGATACAGGAGCACATCGACATGTCCAAGTTCTTTCGTCGCCGCAAGTTCTGCAAGTTCACCGCCGAGGGCGTGACCGAGATCGACTACAAGGATCTCGCCACCTTGCGCCAGTACATCACGGAAAACGGCAAGATCGTGCCGAGCCGCATCACCGGCACCAAGGCCAAGTACCAGCGTCAGCTTGCCACTGCGGTGAAGCGTGCGCGCTTCCTCGCCTTGCTGCCGTACACCGACAACCACTTCTGATCCGCAGGGTGCCGCACGCGGCACCCGCTCCCGTTCGGACAGCCACCCGTTGCGGCCTGCGATGCCGCTAACGAATACCGGAGTCACCATCGTGGAACTGATTCTTCTCCAGAAAGTCACCAACCTCGGCAGCCTGGGCGATACCGTCACGGTCAAGCCCGGCTATGGCCGCAACTTCCTCGTGCCCTATGGCAAGGCCGTTCCCGCCACGGCCCGCAACATCGAGGAATTCGCCAAGCGTCGTGCCGAATACGAGGCCAAGGCCGCGGCCCTGCTGGGCGATGCCGAAGCGCGCAAGGCGCGTTTCGCCGATGCCAGCGTGACCATCCGTGCCAATGCCTCGACCGAAGGCAAGCTGTATGGCTCGGTCGGTCCGCGCGACATCGCCGAGGCGTTCACCGCCGCCGGCCTGCCGCTGCACAAGGCCGAGGTGATCCTCGGCGAGGGCCCGCTGCGTCGCACCGGCGAGTTCGAGGTGCAGTTGCATCTGCACGCCGACATCAGCGCACCGGTCAAGGTCGTGATCGAGGCCGAGGCCTGATCCGCAGACGCGACATCTGCGTGATCGACGATGGGCGCTTCGGCGCCCATCGTCGTTTTCGGGGGCTAGGAGCCTGTCGGACTTTGAATGATCGGCCTGCAAATTCGTCTGCGCGGGTCATTTTTCCGCCGCTTTTTGCCCTGTAGTCCCACTACAGGACTGCAAATCGTCGAAAAACTGCCCTCGCGCAGCCAACTTTTCGGCTCGATCCCCAAAGTCCGACAGGCTCCTAGACGCCGCTACCAGCATTTTTCCACCGGCTTGTGCACAGCGCTTTTCGGCCGTCACCGCTATCATGGGCGACCCATCGATGGTCTTTCGTCTTCCGCCATGGCCACCGCGTTTCCCCGCCAATTCGAACGTGATCCGCGCATCGACAGCCTGCGCGTGCCGCCGCATTCGATCGAAGCCGAGCAGGCGGTGCTGGGCGGCCTGATGCTTTCGCGCGAGGCCTGGGACAAGGTCGCCGATCGGCTCGTCGAAGAGGATTTCTACCGTCACGATCATCGCCTGATCTTCCGTGCCATCGGTGAGCTGTCAGGTCGCGATCAGCCCTGCGATGCGATCACCCTGGGCGAGTGGTTCGAAGCCAATGGCCTGGCCGAACAGGTCGGTGGCAGCGGCTACGTGATCGAACTGGCGAGTACCACGCCGAGCGCCGCGAACATCGTTGCCTACGCCGACATCGTGCGCGAGAAGTCGATCCTGCGCAGCTTGATCGATGTCGGCACGCGCATCGTCAACGACGCCTTCGAAACCGCGGGACGCAGCAGTCGCGAGGTGCTCGAAGGGGCCGAGCAGGAGGTGTTCCGCATCGCCGAGGCCGGCGCACGCGGACGCAGCGGTCCACAGCCGATGCGCGGGGCGATGACCGAAGCGTTCAAGATCCTGACCAAGCGCTTCGAGGCCAAGGGACAGCTCACCGGCCTGCCGACGGGGTTCATCGACTTCGATCGGCTCACGGCCGGCCTGCAACCCTCCGACCTGATCATCCTGGCGGCGCGCCCGGCCATGGGCAAGACCTCGTTCGCGCTCAACATTGCCGAATACTCGGCGCTCAAGACGCGCAAGGCGGTCGCGGTCTTCTCGATGGAAATGTCGGCCAGCCAGCTTGCCTTCCGCCTGATTTCCTCGACCGGCCGAATCGAACAGCAAAGCATGAAAACCGGCGAGCTCGACGATGGCGACTGGTCGCGCATTTCCAGCGCGATCAGCCTGCTTGCCGACACCCGCATCTTCATCGACGACACGCCCTCGCTGTCGCCCGGTGAACTGCGTTCGCGCGCTCGTCGCATCGCCCGCGAGCACGAACTCGGTCTGGTCGTGGTCGACTACCTGCAATTGATGCAGGTGCCGGGCAACCGGGAAAATCGCGCCACCGAGATTTCCGAGATCAGCCGCTCGCTCAAGGCCTTGGCGAAGGAGCTCAACGTGCCGGTGATCGCGTTGTCCCAGCTCAACCGCTCACTCGAAAGCCGCACCGACAAGCGTCCGGTCATGGCCGACCTGCGCGAATCGGGCGCGATCGAGCAGGACGCCGACCTGATCGTGTTCATTTATCGCGACGAGTACTACAACCGGGAAAACTCGCCGGACAAGGGCCTGGCCGAGATCATCATCGGCAAGCACCGCAACGGCCCGACCGATACCGTCAAACTCGTTTTCAACGGCAGATACACCCGTTTCGACAATTTCGCTTCGGAATCCTACTCGGGGGCGATGGAGTGAGCCGTTCGGTCACGGCCCGCATCGATCTCGATGCCATCGTCGCCAACATGGCGCTGTTGCGGCGACGCGCGCCGGACAGCCGGATGCTGGCGGTGCTCAAGGCCGACGCTTACGGTCACGGCAGCGTGGCGGTGGCGCGGGCGTTGCATGCCGCGGACGGTTTCGGCGTCGCGGCGCAGGGCGAGGCCGAACGTCTGCGCGAGGCCGGGATACGCCAGCCGATCGTCTTGTTCGGCGGGTTCGATGCAGCCGAGGACATCGCGCGACTGGCCCAGCTCGACGTGCGCCCGGCGATCCATCATCCAAGCCAGATCGAGATGCTGGAGGCGCAGCGCGATGCACCGCCGATCCATGTCTGGCTCAAACTCGACAGCGGCATGAATCGCCTCGGCTTCCCGCCGGACGAGTTCGCCGCGGCGCTGGCGCGCCTGCGCGCCTTGCCGAACGTCGCGCCGGACATCGTCGCGATGAGCCACTTTGCCACTTCCGATGAACCCGACCCGTCGAACACGCAGCGCCAGCTGTCGGTATTCCGCCAAGCCACGCATGGTCTTGACCTGCCGGTTTCACTGGCCAACTCCACCGCTGTCCTCGACCATCCGGCAACACATGGCGACTGGATCCGGCCGGGCGGCGCGCTCTACGGTCTGACCACCAAGCCCGGGCGCCGGGCCGAGCAGGATGGCTTGCGACCGGCGATGCGCCTTGCTGCACGCCTGATCGCGGTGCGCGACAAACCGGCCGGTGCCGCGATTGGTTACGGAGGAACCTTCGTCTGTCCGGAGCCGATGCGTGTCGGCGTGGCAGCGGTCGGCTATGCCGATGGCTATCCGCGTCACGCTCCGAGCGGAACCCCGGTGCTGGTCGATGGACAACGCTGCCGGATCATCGGTCGAGTCTCGATGGACCTCATCACGATCGATCTTGCCGCAGCGCCCGGGGCGAGCGTCGGCGACGAGGTCGTGCTCTGGGGCGACGGACTGGCGGTCGAGGACGTCGCTGCACACGCGGGCACGATCAGCTATGAGCTGTGCTGTCGCCTGACACGCCGGGTTGAGTTCGCCTGATCGCCCCGATCCGGCCTGCAGACGGGTGACAGACACGCTGTCCTGCGTCAGGATCGCGCTGTTGCGGAACGCCCGAGTGATGCCGCGAAAATCCAGTCCACCGCCATCAGCCGAGGATATCGCCCTGTTCCACGAGGCGATCGGAGTCGTGCGCCCGCTGGCCGTAACGCCTGCACCGCCACGTCCGCCGCCGCCTGCGCCACGGCCGCGCTCGCGCGAACGCGACGAGGCCGAAGCGTTGCTGCAATCACACAAGGAGCCGTTCGCCGCTGCACCACTGGCCCTGGGGGAATGGCTGGAATACCTGCGTGACGGTCACTCGCCGCGCCTGCTGCGCCGACTCAAGCGCGGCGAGTACGCGGTGCAGGACGAGATCGATCTGCATCGATTGACCCAGGCGCAGGCGGAGGCAGTGTTGCGCGAATTCCTGCGTGATGCACGTCAGGAAGGGAAGCTGTGCGTGCGTATCATCCACGGCAAGGGTTTGCGTTCGGGTGATGCCGGCCCGGTCCTGAAGAATCTGGTCGACCGGGTGCTGCGCCTGCGTGCCGATGTCATCGCGTTTGTGTCGGCCACGCCGCGCGATGGGGGGAGCGGCGCAGTCCTGGCCTTGCTGGAACGTGGCTGAGGCTGGCCGTCGTGGAGTTGGATGCGTCCAGGGAGCAGGTCGCGAGCGCGCGCTCGATCCAGTCCACGACATGGGCGGCCTGGAGGCTGCCGGCACGTGCTTCGCGGCGGGCCTGATCACGCAGGGAAAGCATTGCGTCGCGTTGGCACAGGCGCCAGAGGTTCGGGTCCATGATGGCGAACGGGTGTGGGTGTGCGAGCAGTTTTGCCTCACGCCCGAGCCTGCACCATCGGCCTGCGCCGCAACGTCGCCTAGGAAAACTCCCAGGGAACATCTGAACACATCGTCATTGAGAGAAGCGAAGCGACGTGGCAATCAAGAAATTTAATCAAAATCAAGCGACTGTGTTGCTTCTCTGCGTTCGCAATGACGAAAATCCGGCGTGTTCAGGCGCTCCTGGGCGGCCGATGCAGTGCGCTCGACAATACGCCCACGCAGGGTGTATGCCATGGTGGCGGTGATGGCGACATCGACAAAACGGCCAATGAGCTTGGCGTGGTGCTCAGGCTCGACCGGGAAGTTCACATAGCGCATGTTTTCGGTGCGGCCGGTGAGTTCGTTCGGATTCTTGCGGCTGGGGCCTTCGACCAGGATGCTTTGCACCGAGCCGACCATGGATTCGGCGATCTTCTGGGCGTTGGCGTCGATCAAGGCTTGCAGACGACCCAGGCGCTCCTTTTTCACCGCCATGGGAACTTTACCCTCGAGATCGGCCGCTGGGGTACCCGGACGGGATGAGAACATGAAACTGAAGCTGGCATCAAAACCGATGATTTCAGCCAGCTGCAAGGTTTTTTCGAAATCCTCATCGGTTTCACCGGGAAAACCCACGATGAAATCGGTGGCGATTGAAATGCCGGGACGAGTGGCGCGCATGCGTTCGATGCGATCAATGTATTGCGCGGCGGTATAGCCGCGTTTCATTGCAGCCAGGACGCTGTCGGAGCCGGCCTGTACCGGCAGGTGCAGGTAGTTGGCCAGTTGCGGCACATCGCGATAGGCCTCGATCAAGGAATCGGAAAATTCGTTCGGATGCGAGGTGGTGAAACGGATGCGGCCAATGCCGGGGATCTGGGCCACGGCCCGGATCAAAAAGCCGAGATCGGCGATCGATCCATCATGCATCGACCCGCGCCAGGCATTGACGTTCTGCCCCAGAAGATTGACCTCGCGCACACCCTGCTCGGCCAATTGCGCCACCTCCACGATCACATCATCAAAGGGGCGGCTGATTTCCTCGCCCCGAGTGTAAGGCACCACGCAGTAGGAGCAATATTTGGAGCAGCCCTCCATGATCGAAACGAATGCCGTCGGTCCTTCGGCGCGCGGTTCGGGCAGGCAGTCAAACTTCTCGATTTCGGGAAAGCTCACGTCCACCTGTGGTTTGCCGGTGCGGCGGGTGCGATCGATCATCAAGGGCAGGCGATGCAGGGTTTGCGGGCCAAACACCAGATCCACGTGTGGGGCGCGATCGATGATGGCGGCACCTTCCTGCGAACCCACGCAACCGCCCACGCCGATCAGTACCGGTTTGTCGCCGTACTTGAGTTCCTTCCAGCGCCCGAGTTGGCTGAATACCTTTTCCTGCGCTTTTTCGCGGATCGCACAGGTGTTGACCAGGATCACGTCGGCTTCGGCCTCGTTTTCGGTCAATTCCATGCCGTGGGCCTGCTTGAGCACGGCGGCCATCTTGGACGAGTCGTACTCGTTCATCTGGCAACCATAGGTTTTGATATAGAGCTTGCCGGGCATGGGAACCTCGCGCCGAATGGCGCCTCACGTGCATCGTCTGGGTCGACCATTGTAGGGCGCAGTCCCGGAGCTGGCCATCGAGATTGCGCCATCGAGGTTGCGCCGGCGACAGACGCAGATGCGCGCCGGTGCTTGGTTTTTGCTCCGGGATGGTGAAGACTGGGCACATGTGTGCATCCTCCGTCCGTTGTCACCGAATCGGCCGGGCCATCACATGGCTCGTGCTGCTGGCTTTGACCGGCACCCTTGCCGAGGCCGGGACGCTGTACCGTTGTGTCGATCGTTCCGGTGCCACGGCCTATGTCAGCAGCACGGCGGGCTACCGCAGTTGCAAGTTGATCGGCAATTACCCGGCCGCACGACCGGCCGCCGCTGTACCGTCGAAAACGACGTCGACGCCCCCCGCGAATGAGGCGACGACACCAGGTGGTGCGTCGGCTGCGAATGCCGCGGTCGAATTCCGCACCGCGCCCGGCGAGGGCGAACCCAAGGCGGTGCCGGAGGCCGCCGGAGCCGCGCCCAAGGTCACTCGCGGCGCGGTCTACAAGTTCCAGCGCAATGGCGTGACGCACTACACCAACCGGCCACCGGCAGGGCAGCGCGCCCAGGTGCTGTTCACCTACATCGAAACCTGTTTCGCCTGCTCCGCGGCGCCGGGACTGGATTTCAACAGTGTCGGCCTGAACCTCGAAGCCTACCGTTCCGAAATCGCTGCGGCGGTGGCAAGTCACGGCGTCGACGAGGCGCTGGTACGGGCGATCATCCATGCCGAATCGGCCTTCAACCCGAATGCGGTCTCGAAGGTCGGGGCGCAGGGCCTGATGCAGTTGATGCCGGCGACGGCGGCGCGCTTCGGTGTCACCGATGCCTTCACTCCGGCCGCGAACATCGACGGCGGCACCGGCTATCTGGCCTGGCTGAGCGAGCGCTTCGACGGCGATCTGAAGAAGATCGCCGCCGGCTACAACGCCGGCGAAGGGGCCGTCGATCGTTACGATGGCGTGCCGCCGTACGAAGAAACGATGCTGTTCGTGGAGCGTGTCGGCATCCTGCGCGAGCGTTATCGCAAGGAACTGGATGCACGCGTCGCGCCTGCAACCACGGCGGCGGCCGCGACCACCACGGCGGGCGGTGCCTGAGGCGCGGCTTCAGCCGGATCGCTGCGTTGGTCTTTGCATCAGTTGCACGCGGGTTTCGAAAGGCACCCCGGCACGCGTGCCGCTCAGGCGCACCTCGGTCCCCGGCGCGAGTGCCGCCTCGCGCGTGCGCAGGTCGAATTGGTCGATGATGTCCGCGCCATCGAGGCCGAGCAGGATGTCACCGGGGCGCAGGCCCGCCTCGGCCGCCGGTGCGCCGGCATAAAGTGCGGTCAGCACGACGCCGCGCATCGGCTCCGTGGACAGTGCACCCGGCGTGGTGGGTGCATCGGCGTATTCGGCACCAAGCCAGCCACGGGTGACATGTCCGTGCTGCACGATCTGACCGAGGACATCACGCGCCGTGGCCGCGGGGATGGCGAAGCCGATGCCTTCCGCATCCATGCTCATGCGCCCGAGCACGAAGGTGTTGATGCCGACCAGGTTGCCGCGGGCATCGACGAGGGCGCCACCGGAATTGCCGGCATTGATTGCCGCATCGGTCTGGATGAAGTCCACGGCGGGAAAGGCCTGGGCGTTTTCGCTGCCGGCCAGCATGGCCTGGCTGCGCGCCAGGCCCGAGACGATGCCCTGGGTCACCGTCTGGCCGAGGCCGAACGGATTGCCGATGGCCAGCACCACGTCGCCGACGTGCAGCGGACCGGTGGGTTCGAGTGACATCGCCGGCAGGTTGCTGCCGTCGATCTTGAGCACCGCGAGGTCGGTTTCGCGGTCGGTCCCGGTGATGGTCGCCGGGGTCACTCGGCCATCCCAGAGCACGATCTGGATGTCGTTCGCACCGGCCACGACATGGTGGTTGGTCAGGATGTAGCCATCCGTGGAAACCAGCACGCCCGAGCCCTGGGCGCGCTGCAAACGCTGGCGCGGCAGGCCCAGGGTGATGCCGGAAAAGCGTTGTACCGTCGGATTGGGAATCAGGATCGGTCGCTCGGTGACGAGCTTGTTGACGTACACGCTGACGACCGAGGGGGCGGCATGCTGGACCGCATCGGCGTAGGACAACGGCGGTGTCCTCGTGCTCGCGGATGGGTCCAGTGGTGTCGTGGTTGCCACAGACACCGGTTCGAGGCCGAAGCGGGAGCGCAGGCGAGCACCGATGCCGGGGGCCAGCAGATTGACGAGAAAGGCCACGGCCAGCCCCAGCACGACACTTTGCAGCAGGAATCGGGACATCGAAGGGGACGTGGTCACGGAACAGGACGGTTCGCCGGGCAGGGCCGGGAATTGTCGCACGTGCCTGTCGAGCATTGTGGTCGATGTTGGGCTTCCGTTAAACTGGAATGGTTTGCGAAGGCTGCGCGTGCGTGCTCGGCGTCGACCCTCGCGTCCGAATCCCATTTTGCGAGACTGTGGAGAGCCGAATGGCTGACCAAGGCGTCAATTCAGGCCGCCGCCGATTCCTGACTGCCACGACCGTTGTCGTTGGAGGTGCAGGTGCGGCCGTGGCTGCGATCCCCTTCCTCAAAACCCTCAAGCCCAGTGCCAGGGCCGAGGTGGCCGGTGCGCCGGTGACCGAGGACATCAGCAAGCTCCAACCGGGCCAGCGCATCGTGGTGCAGTGGCGTGGCCAGCCGATCTGGATCATCCACCGCACCCCGGAAATGCTCGCGGCGCTGCCCTCGGTCGAGGGTCACTTGCGTGATCCGAAGTCCGACAATACCGACCAGCAGCCGCCCTATGCGCGCAACGAATTCCGCTCGATCAAGCCCGAGCTTCTGGTATTGGTCGGCATCTGCACGCATCTGGGGTGTTCGCCGACCTTCCGTCCCGAGATGGTGCCCGAGCCGTTCGACGCCAACTGGAAGGGTGGCTTCTACTGCCCCTGCCACAATTCGCGTTTCGATCTGGCCGGACGGGTGTTTGAGGGCGTGCCGGCACCGTCGAATCTTGCGGTGCCGCCGTATCACTTCATCGATGACAACCACATCCAGATCGGCGTCGATCCGCAAGGAGCCGCGTAATGGGCAACTTCCTGATGCGCGCCGCCAATGGCGCCTTTGACTGGTTCAACGTGCGTGCCCCGGGCTTCATGCCGTTCTACCGCAAGCACATGTCGGAGTACTACGCGCCGAAGAACTTCAACATCTGGTACATCTTCGGCATCCTGGCTTCGGTGGTTTTGGTCAACCAGATCGTCACCGGCATCTGGCTGACGATGAACTACAAGCCCAGCGCAGCCGAGGCTTTCGCCAGCGTCGAATACATCATGCGCGATGTCGATTGGGGCTGGTTGATGCGCTACATGCATTCGACCGGCGCCTCGATGTTCTTCATCGTGGTGTACCTGCACATGTTCCGTGGCCTGATCTACGGCAGCTACCAGAAGCCGCGCGAGCTGGTTTGGGTAATGGGCATGTTCATCTTCCTCGCGCTGATGGCCGAGGCCTTCTTCGGCTATGTGCTGCCCTGGGGGCAGATGAGCTACTGGGGCGCGCAGGTGATCATCAACCTGTTCGGTGCCGTGCCCTTCGTCGGGCCGGACCTGACCGAATGGATCCGCGGCGACTACCTCGTCTCCGATGCCACCCTCAACCGCTTCTTTGCCCTGCACGTGGTCGCGGTGCCGTTGGTGATCCTGCTGCTGGTGACCTTGCACCTGTTCGCCCTGCATGAAGTGGGCTCCAACAACCCCGAGGGTGTCGAGATCAAGAAGGGCCCCAAGGGCAATCGCTGGTCGCCCAACGCACCGGCCGATGGCGTGCCGTTCCACCCGTACTACACGGTCAAGGACCTGTTCTTCGTCTCGTTCTTCCTGATGATCTGCGCCTTCGTGATCTTCTATGAACCCACCGTTGGCGGTCTGTTCCTGGAACACGACAACTTCAATGAAGCCAACCCGATGGTAACCCCCGAGCACATCAAGCCGGTCTGGTACTTCACCCCGTTCTACGCCATGTTGCGTGCCATTCCCGACAAGCTGATCGGAGTGATGACGATGGGTGGTGCGGTCATCATCCTGATCTTCCTGCCCTGGCTGGATCGCAGCCCGGTGAAGTCGATCCGCTATCGCGGCTGGCTCACCAAGGTTCTGATCGCGATCTTCGTCGTCGCCTTCGTCTCGCTCGGTTGGCTCGGTCTGCAGTCGGGCAGCACGGTGCAGACCTGGATGGCACGCATCTTCACCTTCTACTACTTCGCCTTCTTCATCACCATGCCGGTCTGGACGCGCATCGATGCCACCAAGCCGGTTCCGCAGCGGGTGCCCGAGCATGATTAAGCGACTGATGGCTGTTGGATTGCTGCTGGTGCCCGCACTGGCGCTGGGTTCTGCGGGTCCGGTACTGGAGGACAGTCAAGTCAATGTCCATGACACGGCCTCGGCCCAGCGCGGTGCGGCGCTGTTCATGAACTACTGCTCGGGCTGTCACTCGCTCGGCTTCCAGCGTTATTCGCGCATGGCGGCCGACCTGGGCATGACCGAGGACGAGGTCAAGGCCAACCTGATGTTCACCGATGCCAAGTTCGGCGAACAGATGCACGCAGCGATGACCCCGGCCGAAGGCGAAAAGTGGTTTGGCAAGGCACCGCCGGATCTGTCGCTGGTGGCGCGCAACAAGCCCGGCGGACCGGACTGGACCTATACCTTCCTGAAGTCGTTTTATGCCGACGAGTCGCGTCCCTCCGGCTGGAACAACACCCTGCTGGTCGGTGCCAGCATGCCGCACGTGCTGTGGGAGTTGCAGGGCGTCCAGCACGCGGTGCGTGATGGACAGGGCCACATCGAGAAGCTGGATCTGGCGAATCCGGGCAGCCAGAGCCCGGCCGAGTACGACCGCACCCTGCGTGACATCGCCAACTTCCTCAACTACGTCGGCGAACCGTCCGCAGCGAAGCGCCGCGCGCTCGGGGTCTGGGTGATCTTCTTCCTTGCCGCGTTCAGCATGTTGACGTGGCTGCTCAAGAACGAATACTGGAAGGACGTGCACTGAGCGCACCTGCGGCCTTCGTGCCGGGGTGCGCATGGCGTGCGGAATCATCGAACACGGGAGACCGACTGATGGTGGTGGCTGGAAGTCCCAGACTGCGAAACACCTTGACGCTCTTTTCCGCAGCCGACTGCGTGGTGTGCCACCGCATCCGCCTGGTGCTGGCAGCCAAGG
>WBZR01000950.1_pt1 | contig 40814 bp, 36 predicted proteins | sample 5204231 | NCBI WGS metagenome assembly WBZR01 (sample SAMN12412403, study PRJNA552823) | activated sludge metagenome | isolation source: activated sludge from anammox sidestream of wastewater treatment plant... | place: USA: Virginia | collected 2017-08 | reverse complement strand
GCATTTCCTTCATGGGCGCAGTCTACCTGCTCACCCGCTGCCCGGCCCGTCCTACGCACCCGCGCGGTACTGCCACTCCGCCCGCTCTGCTCTGGCAGGTACCGAGGGGCGAATTAATCAGCGAATCCCTAACCGCTCATGCGGCGACCAGCCTCCGCACCACTTCATAGAGGATCTGCATCCCGAGGCGCAGGTTCTCGACGCTGATGCGCTCATTGTGGCCATGGACGCCGGCGAGTTCTTCAGGGCGTACCAGGCAGGGGACAAACCCATAGGCGGGGATCCCCCGCACGCGGTAGACACGCGAATCGGTGAAGCCGCTCGTCATCTCAGGAACAATGTGGGCACCCTCGGCATACTCCCGCACAACATCGTGAACAACCTCGATGAACCGCGAATCCATCGTCGATTCCGCTCCTTCGAACCGATTGAGGACCTCGATCGAGACTCGCTCATCGTCGATGACCGTGCGGAGTTCAGCGAGGAATGCGTCGGGGTCGACGTCGGGCAGAAGACGGCAATCGAGCGTTGCCGTCGCTTCCGCAGGGATGACGTTGACCTTGATCCCGGTGTTGATGGTGGTGAGCGAGACGGTGTTGCTCATCCGCGCCCTGAGTGACGGGCTGCGCTCGGCCGTCCGGGCCACGTCGGCATACTCGGCACTCCGCATCAGGCCCGCCTTCGTCATACCGTCGACGTGCGATTGCATGACCGGGATGAGCCGCAGCTCCTGCTGCCAGCGAGATACCCGTTCGAGCGCCTGCACGAGATGCTCGGCACAGTTGTCGCCGTGCGGGACGGAGCCGTGACCCGGCCTGCCGCGGACGGTGAGCTTGAGCCAGAAAGGGATCTTCTCCGAAGGTGCGACCTGGAAGAGCTGCGTCGTCCGCTGGCCTTCGAGTACGAGGCCATAAGCCCCTTCATTGATCACGAGCTCAGTGTCGAGCCACTGCGGACGATGTTCGGCAAGCCAGTTCACACCGAAGGCACTGCCCGCTTCCTCATCGGCGGCGGCGAGGAACGTGACGCTCTCACGAAGCGGCACCCCCTGGCGCCTGAGCGTGAGGAAGACCATGAGCTCGATGATGCCCATACCCTTCATGTCGAGTGCACCACGCCCCCATATGACCCCGTCGCGCAGTTCGCCACCAAATGGATCCACCTGCCAGTAGCCGCGCTCGACGGGGACGACATCGGTGTGATTGAGGAGGCAAACGCCGCCTGTTGGCGGTCCGAGACGTGCGAAGAGGTTGCCGCGTCCGGGCGCTGACTCAACCGTCTCATAGTGGATGCCCTCGCGATCGAGGAGGCTGGCCAGCCACTCGACGGCCTTCGTCTCATTGCCCGGCGGGTTCGAGGTATCAATCCGCAAGTATTCCTGGAGCAGCGCGGCTGCCTCGTTCGTCGCCTGGTCCCAGTTGATGTTCGTGGTCAACAGTTGTCCCTCCCGAGTCCACGGGAGTGTATCCGGCCGCAGCCGTGAAGGAACAGGCACAACCCTGATTGAGCCATACCCGCCATGTGGGGATAGTGCGGCGATGGACTACCTCCCGGCGGCCGGTGCGTTCCTCATCGCGGGTGCGGCTGGCTGGTTCGGGGCCGGCTATCAGCACCTGCTTTTCGGAGACAGTGCCCTCAGGGCCCAGCCCGCGACGGGGAGGAAGCTGCGTGCGTTGCGCGTGTTCCTCGCTCTTGCTGCGGCCGTTGTTGCTGCTCTCGCCTTCCGTCCCGGCCATTACGATCCCGGCCCGGCGTTACTCACGGCTGCCTTCGGCTGCTGCCTCTGTGTGCTTGCCAGCACCGATTTTGACCGCCGCCGGATACCCGACCGGCTGACTGTGCCCGCGTTCGTGTTCGCGCTTGCGTTCTGCTGGGCATGGCCCGACCGCTCGGTGAGCGACATCCTCATCGGCACTGCCGCCGGGTTTGTCACAGGAATCGTTCTCGTACTCGCCGGGGGCTTCCTGGGCAATGGCATGGGTGTCGGCGACGGGAAGCTCATGATCCTCATCGGGGCACTCGCCGGCTGGCCAGCGATGATCGCAGCTCTGCTCTACGGGATCATCCTTGGCGGCATCGTCGCGGTGGCGATCATGATCCGGCGGGGGCGCCGCTCAACGTACGCCTATGGGCCCTACCTGGCGGCCGGGGGTGTTCTCGCGCTCCTCTTCACGGATCATTTCAACTGAGGGCCGGTTGCAGAGACTCGAATACGAGTTCGTCGCCGGGTTCGACGGTAGCGGCCGCCCCGGCTGGAAGCTCGATTACTCCCCTCGCGCCCTTGCCGCCGAAGGCGAGGCCGACCCATGGCCGAACACCGCGCGCCACCCGTGTAACGCGGCCGTCCCGGTCGAAAAAGACAGCGTCGATCGCGAAGCGCATGAACATCATGTGGATCGAGCTGCAGGGCTTGATGACGAGCCCCTCGCCGTTGCCGAGTGGCGCCCGCAGCATGAGCCCGCGAAATCGCGTCCACGGGTTGTCGGCTACCTCTGCCTTCCGGACGAGCTCGGTGCCTCGGGTCACGTCGCGAACGTACTGCATGGCAGCTAGAAGGTGCCCTTCATCTGGAGGATCGCAGGGCCCCCGATCATGAGCATGATGCACGGGAAGATGAAGAGGACGAGCGGGAAGACCATCTTGATCGGCGCTTTGAACGCTTGCTCCTCCGCCTTCTGCCGTCGTTTCGTGCGGATGACGCCCGTTTGTACACGGATGACAGAACCGATTGAGATACCCATCGCCTCGGCCTGGACAATGGAGTTGACGAGTGCACGGAGTTCATCGACGCCAGTGCGGTCAGCCATATCGACGAAGGCGTCCCGCCGGGCGCGGCCCATCGTGATCTCACGCATCGTGCGGGTCAGCTCCTCGGCGAACGGCCCCTTCACCTTGTCGATGACACGGTTGAAGGCGGCATCGATACCAAGACCGGCCTCCACCGATGCGGTGATCAGGTCGAAGGCGTCGGGAAGCGACTTCCAGATCGCCTTCTGCCGCCGCTTGATCCGGCTGCTTAGCCAGATACGCGGACCATAGATGCCGAATCCGACGAGTGCGGCATAGAGCAGGAGGACGTTCTTGGGCGCGTTCCCCTGTGCGGCAAGCAGCGCGGCGAAAGCGAGCGGGATGAGCCCGGCGGCTATCGCCACGACCACGATGAACTGTCCCGGCTTGATCTTGAGGCCGGCCTGGGTGATCGACATCTCGAGCTTCTCTGACAGGCTCGAAGGGAGGATACCGTTCGCCCTGGTATTGACTGCGCGGATGATCGGCCGCAGGACGCGTGTTGTGAATGCGGCTTCGGGATCGGGGATCGCTTCGCGGGCCGGCCGCGTGTAGCGAAGACCGCCGAGGCGGTTGTCCATCGGTGATTCCGACGCCGTCCGATAGAACAGACCATAGACAATGAGGGTCACAGTAACGAAGGTCCCGAATGCGATGAGCATTTCCATGGCCCTACACCTCGATGTTCACGATTCGGCTGATAACGAAGAAGCCCATGACCTCGAGCAGGAAGCCGCCCCCGAGCATCATTCGCCCCAGCGGCTCGGTGAACATCGGTGTCATGAACTCCGGGTTGAGGAGCGTGAAGACGATCGCAAGGCCGACGGGGATCCCGCCGACGACAAATCCCGTCATCCGTTGTTGGGATGTGAGGGTGCGGATTTCACCACGGATGCGTTCGCGTTCGCGCATGGTGTGGGCCACGTTATCGAGGATCTCCGCGAGGTTCCCTCCAACGGTTCGCTGGATCAGGATGGCGGTGATGACGATGTCGAAGTCGGGGCTGCCGACGCGCTCGTTCATCGCCTGGAGCGATTGGTCGATGCTCGCACCCATCGCGGTGTCGCGGAGCATCCGGCGGACTTCCATGGCCAGTGGCTCGGGCAGCTGCTCGGAAGCCGAGTCGAGTGCCTGGATCAGGCCGAATCCTGCCCGGAGTCCGCTGGAGAGCATCTGGAGGAGCTCGACAAGCTGAGCTTCCAGCTTGTGGAGGCGGCTGCTGATGCGCCGCTTCACCCAGAAGCCGACAGCCAGGAACCCAACCGGCAGCCCCAGCAGCCCTAGTTGTGGAATGGGCGCCAGCATCATCCCGACGGCAGTCAGCAGGGTGCCGACGGTGATCCGGAGAATGAAGTACTCCCGGGCATTGAGGGATAGTCCGGCCCGCTCGAGCTGGACTGTCCACTGCTGGACGATGTTGCCGGAGACGAGGTTGATCCCGCCGAAGCTGACCTTCGCCCGGCGGCGGAGGCTGACCGACCCAAGTTGCTTCTGCTGTTCGTCCTCCATCGACTTCATCCGGTTGAGGCGTTGGGTGGTGTCGATGTCGACTGTTCCCCAGCGTGTCAGCCAGAGCGTCATGGTGAAGATGAACGCGCCAGCAGAGAGTGCGGCGAGTGCAAGCATGACTACCACCCCTCCCCGGATCCGAAGAGCTGGTTCGGCATGTCGATGCCGGCCATCGCGAACTTGTGGGCGAAGCTGGGGCGGATACCGGTCGGCTTCATCGAACCGTGCACCTTCCCGTCATCATCAACGTGGTCGAGTTTGAACAGGAAGATGTCCTGGAGCGTGATGGTGTCTCCTTCCATGCCGCTCACCTCCGTGACGTGTGTCACCTTGCGGGAACCGTCCTGGAGGCGTTGAACCTGGATGAAGACATCGATGGCCGACGAGATCTGCTCGCGTACTGCTTTCGCCGGGAGTTCCATGCCGGCCATGAGGACCATGTTCTCCAGGCGGGCGATGGCGTCGCGCGGGTTGTTCGCATGGACGGTGGAGATGGAGCCTTCGTGGCCGGTGTTCATCGCCTGGAGCATGTCGAAACACTCCGAGCCGCGAACCTCGCCCACGATGATGCGGTCGGGGCGCATGCGAAGGCAGTTGCGCACGAGATCGCGCTGGTGCACGGCGTTCTTTCCTTCGATGCTTGGCGGCCGCGCTTCAAGGGTGATGACGTGGTCCTGCTGGAGCCGGAGCTCGGCCGGATCCTCGATGGTAATGATGCGCTCCGTGTTTGGGATGAACGCGGAGAGCGCGTTGAGCAGGGTGGTCTTACCGGTACCGGTACCGCCGCTGATGATGACGTTGAGCTTGCCGCGAACACACATCGCGAGGAACTCGGCGGTGGCTTCGCTCATCGCCCCCACGGCGATGAGATCGGCCATGCGCATCTTGTCGGCACGGAACTTCCGAATGGTGATTGTCGGCGCCTTCGGGGAGACCGGCGGGATGGTGATGTTGACGCGCGAGCCATCGGGCAGGCGCGCATCGACCATCGGGCTCGATTCATCGATGCGGCGGCCCAGGGGGGCGACGATACGCTCGATGATCCGCATCGCGTGGTTCTTGTCGCGGAATCGCGCCGGGCTGCGGAAAATGCGCCCTTCCTGCTCGTAAAAGATCTTGTCGAGGTCGTTGACCATGACTTCTGAGACTGAAGGGTCACGGAGGAGTGGTTCGAGCGGCCCCAGTCCGAGCACTTCGTCGGCGACAGCTTCGAGGAGCTCCTCGCGAGAGGCGCCACCGAGTTGCAGTCCTTCCTGGCTGATGAGCTCGCGGGCGGCACGGCGGACAGCCTCGCGCTGCTGCTCTGGCTCGAGGCCTTCGAGGGTGCCGTGTTCGAGTTCCTCGATGAGGAGTTCGTGGAGGCGGATCTTTGCGGCGTCGGCCGCAGGATTTGAGCGTGGGTCGGCTGGCGCCCGGTTCGGTTCGGCCCGCCGTCGCGGGGGTTCGGCTGGCTCGGAGCGCAACGTGGCCGGGGGGCGTGGCGCCGGGCCAGGCTGGTTTGCTGCTGGCGCCGGGGGAGCCGGTGCTCGTGGTACATCTTCGACTTCGCCCCAGCCACCGCGGCGGGCCTGGGATGCCCCGAACTGGCCAGACGGCCGCAGCGGGGTTGGGCCGGGTTGTGACGACCGCTGCAGTGGCGGTTGTTGCGATGGGGGGCGGTTGGGCTGAGCGCCCGTGTTGGGGGCGCCCATCCGCCGGCGTGCACCTGCCCACCCAAACGGTTGTGGCCGTTCTTCATCCGGGCGTTCAGTCTCTTCTGCCACCGTTCATCCCTCCGCGCTGGTTTAGGCGCTCTTCCTGAATGCTTTGAAGATGCTTCCGAGGCCGCCACCGCTGCGCCTTGCGCCCTTTGAGCGCTGGCGGATGCCGGAGAGGGCACGCGCGATTTCACGGATCTCCACGGAAACCTTGCTGTTCGGGCGGTTCATGACGATGGGACGGCCGAGCTGGGCGGCCTTCACCACTTCGTTGTCCTGGGGGATTCGCCACCAGAGGTCGCAGTCGAGTGTGCGTTCGACGTCCTTTTCACGGACGCCCGTGTCGATGCCGGCCCGGTTGAGGACGACCTTGATCCGTTCGTCGTCGTTCCCGAACCGCTCGTGCAGCATTTCGAGCGCAAGGACGGTGTCCTTGATGCTCGCCATGTCGAGGGTGGTGATGAGCAGGATCATCGTGCCAACCTCGATGGCGGCCGCGACGATCTCATTGAAGGTGCCCGGCGTGTCGAGAATGACGAAATCGTGCGTCTGGGCGAGGACATCGACGACGTCACGGATGTGGGCCGCTGAGAGGTTCCGCCAGTCACTCGGGCGGGTTGGCGCCGGGAGGATCCGTACGCCCGATTCGTGCTGCACCAGGTATTCCTTGAGGCTCGTACGGTCGACGTTGTCGAGATTCCGGGCCAGGTCTGCGATTGAGCGTTCGACAGGGATATCCATGGTGATGGCGACATCGCCAAAACGGGTATCCATATCGACGAGCGCGACCGTCTGGTGTGCTTCGGTAGCGAGGGCGACGGCCAGGTTGGATGAGATCGTGGTCTTTCCGATCCCGCCCTTGGCGCCGAACACGGTGATGATGGTGCCCTGGGCGACAGGCTCGGCGAGCTCGCCGCGGCGGCGCATCGCTTCTCGCTCCTTGCGTTCGAGGACCCGCATGATGGAGTTCTCGAGCTCCTCGGAGTTCAGCGGCTCCTGGAGATAGTCGGATGCGCCAGAGACCATGGACTGCCGCATCAGGCGGATGTTCGCCTCGGTGGAGAAGACGATGACCGGGAGGTCGGGCATACCGTCGTTGATGCGGGAGAGGGTCTGGACAGGTCTCACGAGCGGTTCTTCGATGCGCATGAGGATGATGTCGGGCTGGAGCTGGTAGGCGAGCGTGAACGCCTCCACTCCATAACCGGCTGCGGCGATAACCGCGAAGCCGAGCATGCCGAGCATCTTCTGGATCTCCGCCGAGCTCTCCCGGTCGGGATCTACCACGATAATCTGCGGTACCCTCGTCATCCTGTTCCTCCACCGTCTGCCCCCGAGACCACCGGGGGCCTTGTCCGTTCAATCGGCTGTCCGCCGGCCCTGTGTTAGTAGCGACCGGCGGGTCATTGGCGTTCGCCTACTTCTTTCCGAAGAGGTCGTCGTAGGTCCATTGCTTGGTGCCGGTGATGTCGCTGGTGTCGCCCTTCTGGCGAAGGAGCAGGCGCCACTGGCCAACGTCTTTCTTCATCGCATCGACAAGGCTTGCCTTCGCGGCCAGGTCGGGCGGGAGAGCGAGCGTGATCGAAATCGACTTCTCGTAGGTCGACCCGTTATCGAGTGGCTTCGCATCACCCGGGTTCGCGGGAGCCGAGACGCTCGTGGAGCTCGCTCCGGGCGTGGCGTTTGCCGCTGGCTTGTCGTCGACCTTCGGTACGCTCTTCACGAGTGTCTGGGACATGGCGAGGACTTCGACGTTCTGTGCCAGGACATTCGCAACCACATCGGGTTTCTCCTGCCCGGTGAGCGCATCGGTGCGGGTAAGTGTCACGATTGCGAGAAAGTCGACGTGATCGCCTGGCTGAGGCAAACCGCCGACGATCCACCCCTCGTGCGGGACCTGGAACGATACGGCCCGCATCCCCTCGGGAACCTTGTAGGCAGCGGTGTTTTGACCAACGAAGGTGGTGACTTTGGCATCCACGACCTGCTCGCCTTCGAGCATCGGTGTGGTCGCGACCTTACCGATCAGGTCATCGGTTTTCGTCAGGTGGCCAGGAAGGAGCGCGCCCGAGGGCAGCGCCTTCATCGTCACCATATCGGCCGTTATCTTGTCGCCCACGTTGATGGGTTTTGCTACGACTACGACCGATGTCGCACCGGCGCTCGCGTTGAGCGCACTGTTGACGTCGCCATCGCCGCCACGGCTGTTGAGGAACGCGAACATGAGCATCGCGCTAAGAATGCCGAAGACGGCGGCGAGCATGAGGACGCCACGATTGCGGGTCGACCCCGCTGCAGTTGTCGCGATAGAACGTGCCACTTGCTCCTCCTCCTGTTGGTATATCGGCGGTGTACGTGTTCACCCACAGGGGCACAGAACGAGCTGATAACGAAATCCGGGCCTTTGCATCTGGCTTCTCGGGTGAGAGTGCCAGCGCAAAGGCCCGGAGTGTGGTGGTGCGGCTGCTGAAGCGGGTTACCTCGTAAGCGCGATGTGCGTTTGCTGGGCAACCGAGGTGAACGCGGCATCGAGGTCTGCCGGTGTCGGCGCCTTGAAGTACCTGCCGCCGCCGATCGAAGCGATCTGCTCGAGGAACGAATCTTCCACGTAGGGGCCCACACCGATCGTGTAGATGAGCGTGGTGCGGTTGGGATATTCGTTTATGAGCCGCTGTGCCTCTTTGATGGCGTCGGCCTTGGAGCGTGACTGGTGGCTCGCGTCATCGGCCCCGCCTCCTCCCGAACAGCTCGTCGAACTGTTGTACGCAGATTGCGAGTAGCTGCCTCCACAGTAGGTGTTGGCGATACCGTCTGTAAGGAACACGAGCACCCGTGTGGAATCGGACCGTTTGCCGGAACCGTTGAGCACCATGCGTCCAACGGCCAGGCCGTGGGGCGCATTCGTGCCGCCGTTCGGAGCGCCGAGCGCGGCGATGCTGTTTTGCAGCCCCGTGAAGCCCGACGTGAGGTTGCTGAGTATCGACCCCTGCGCCGAGAACGTCGTGACACCGATCCGGTCGAAGTTCGGGTTGAACAGGCTTATGAAGTGGTTTGCGTCCGCTTCGATGGTGTCGGCGTAGTCGAATGGGCCGGATGCTGATGGCGCCGAAAGGTTACAGCCGCTGTGATGGAACAGGACTGTCGACCCGGCCGCGTGTGTTGTTGCCACTCCGGATGTGCCAAGGAACGTGTTGGCCAGGCCACGCTGGACGGTCAGGGTGTTTCCGCTGACCTTCGTGATTTTCATGATCTCGTTATCGATCTGGATGATACCGGCCTGGTCGGAGCCGCCGGGATTCCAGCTGAGGTAGCTCTTCCCGCCGCCGCCGAACTTGCTGGAGTAGCTCGTGCTGCTAAACATCGCCCCGTTGTTTACGGTGATCGATGTCGCCGAGCTGGTTATCGCCGACGTGAGCGTGATCTTGTCGGCGGTGCGGCCGGGCCCCATGTTGGTGCCGAATGGTCCCTGGTTGCTCGTCTTGGTGACGGGTGGATACGACCCCCAGCAGGTCGATCCGGAGACGTCGAGTACGAGTGAGATATCGAGGTACGTCGAAGCCGCGGCAGCGTCGGCACTTACGCTCCAGTGGCTCAACCCGACGAACTTCGCAAACCAGGTGTCGATATCCGCCTGGGCATGAATCTGCACGCCATCGTTCGCCGTGACGGGGAACGTGACGTTGAAGTCCACGTTACTGCCCTGGCTCCGGATGAAGCTGCTGTTCTTGGCCCAGTATTCGTTTGCCTTTGCCTCGGCGTTCGCCTGGTCGGGCATGGACTGAGCGGCAGCGAGGGCTGCGGCATCGACAGCGTTCTGAATACTGGTCCTTGCCCACAGGAAACGGCCAACATCCACAGAAAGGCCTACGAGGCCGAGAAAGACCACGAGGCCGAATGCGAACAGGACCAATGCCTGGCCCTGCTCTCGCCGAGAGTCCCTGTGCCGAAAGAGCGATCGCAGCATCGCTTGTGCTCCTTCCTGGTCGCAACCCCGGGGAGAGGGGTTGGATGTCCGTGGTTACTCGAGTCGCATCGATGAGTGCGCTGAGATGGTTGGTGTAGCGAGCGCTCCGCCACCGATGAGGTGGAGGAGCGAGCCGATTGGTGTCACATAGTTGAAGGCGTAGCTGATATCGACTGACGTCTCCGACCCACGTGCCCCCTGGATGTTCGTCTTGGTGACCGTCATCCTCGCCGAATCGAGCGAGCAGTCCGATGGGAAATTGCTGCAATACGCATCGTGGATCCTGGCATCGACCGTGTTGCTGTCCGATTGGACAGCGGCGGCTCGAGCCCCTTCGCGCGCTGCATTCGTAACAACCTGCCAGGTGTAGAACGCACGCCCGAAATCGACGAGTGCAAACATCAGGATCAGGAACACCGGGAGGATCATCGAGAACTCCACGAGCGTCTGGCCCGATTCCGATTTGTGCACGCGCTGCAGCAGCCGCCGCCAACGGGCTGATGATGGTGAAACCGTGTGGCGTGGAGTTGTCATGATTGGCTCCATCGGGAGTTGGCACGTTGGTGGAGGGGCCGACGGCCCAATGGCATCGGCCATCTCCACTGTTTGCGTGGCTTTACAGGGCGTTCGCTGCCTGGTTGAGCGCCGAGCTGACGCTTCCCTGGAGGACGCCGAGTGCGGCCACACAAAGCGCGGCCACGAGTCCGAGGATGAGGCCGTACTCGGCCAACCCCTGCCCATGATCCTGTTGTGTTGCGGCCTGGGCCCGTGCGAGGAGCCGCAATAGCCTCTGAGTCATAGCACCAACTCCTCTGGTTGTTCGAACGGCCAGGGTTGTACAACCCTGGCCGTTCAACGTCCCCGGCACGGGATCCGTGGACGGGGACCGGGCGAACTACATATTGCTGGCGACAGAGTTCAGCGTGCCGCTGATGCTGCCCTGGAGGACGCCGAGGGCGGCGACGCAAAGGACCGCAACGAGTGCGAGGATCAGGCCATACTCGGCCAGGCCCTGTCCTTCTTCGCGGCTCTTCCAGGCGGCTGCCTTGCGAATCATCCAGTTGTTGATCTTGGACATCTTGGTTCTCCTACCTCTCTGGTTGGTCTTGGGTCCGTGACCCTGGTCTCGCCCGACGGAACTGCCGGTTCCTCCCCGCGTCTCCAGCGAACCCCCGGCTCTCCAGGTTGGGAGTGGCCTCCGGATGGTCGCTGAAACCGGACCGGTTGCTCCGTGATGAGCTATCAGGAACTTCGGCAGCCATGTGCCCCGTCAAAGACCAGGATTGTGGTATTCACCGTTTTGCCCCCTAACGTACCCGGGGCGTTCTTGGAGGAGTCCGTCTGGCCGACGCAGCCATTCATGCCGATCACTAGCGATGAGGCGTTGCCGCTCGGCGCCGCACATCCTTCTCTTGGACTGTGACATGCAGATCGTACGGAACCAGGCAGGCGGGAGCCGTGAGGCCACCCTCGCGAAGCTTCTCCCCTATATCCAGGATGCGGCACTTGTCGTGCTGTGCGCGTTCTTCGTGGTTCTCCACGGGCGCCGCGTGGTGGTTGAGCACGTGTACACGAGCCTGCCCTTCCTTGCGGAGAATGCCCTGCTCGTCGGGATCTTCCTCTTTCGCCGGCGCAGCCGTGGCACATCGAGCCGGCCAGTTGACTGGGCGATTGCCTTCGGCGGGGCCTGGCTCCCGCTCTTCATGCATCCCGTCGATAGTGCCAACGCGAGCCAGCTCGCGGGGCTCTTCATCCAGCTCGCCGGTCTCACGGGGAGCACCATCTGCATGGTCTTCCTCGGCAGGAGCTTCGGGATTGTCGCAGCCAACCGGGGGGTGAAAACGGCTGGACCGTACGGTCTTGTCCGACACCCGATCTATGCCGCTCACCTGTTGACAATCACCGGCTTCCTGGTCGGCAACTTCGACCTGATCAACCTCGTCGTCTATGCGACCGTGATGATTTGCCAGTACTTCCGGATCCACGCCGAGGAGCGTGTCCTTGCCGAGAGCCAGGAGTACCGGACGTATCAACAGGCGGTGCCATGGCGCATCGTCCCCGGGGTGTTCTAGTGCGCGCCCTTGGGAGCACGACCGAAGGAAATCCGCCCGTTTCGAGACTCGTGAGGTCCTGGTTTGCGACTGTACGGCGGCGGCCGGCACTCGTCTGGTGGCCGGTTGTCCTGTGGGCTGCATGGTTCGTCCTGAACCTCGCGTTTGTGTTCGTGCGGCGGCTTGGCGCTCATACCTTCGCCCCGAACGATGTTGAAGGCATCGAGAGTGTTCTCTTCGGTGGAGTGCCGACGCGCTGGCTGCAGGCGAATCTCTATCAGCGAGGAGTCCCATGGCTCGATTTCGCGGGGTTCGCGTTTCATGGCATCTGGTTTGGGTTGCCATTCGCGTGGGGTTTCCTTGCAATGCGATACGAGCGGGCGAAGCTTGCCGAGTTCCTTTCGTGGACGACTGTCGTTGTCTACCTTGGCGCGATTGTCTTCATCCTTGCACCCGTGCGGCCACCCTGGATGGAGGCGGGGGTAACCCGCGTGCTGGTCGTGAGCCGCGGCGGCTATGCGACGCTCGATGACAACCCCTACGCGGCCTTCCCGAGCTTGCATGCGGGCCTGGCGATGACCGTCGCGTTGTTCTTCTTGTTGCGCTGCCCCGGCCATCGTTTCTGGGGCTGGCTTGCCGCGGCAATCACCGCCGGCATCTCGTTCTCCGTGGTGTACATGGGCGAGCACTGGCTCATCGACGTCCTCGCCGGCTGGGCGGTGGCGGGACTGACCGCCTACCTCCACATGAGTGGACGGGTTCGGCGTCTGCTGGCGCGGATACCTGGCGACCCGGTGGGCCGCTTGGTGAGGTTCAATGCACGTGTCTATGCCGCGCCTGCCGCTGAGCAGTTGCACCACGCACCCATCCCATTGCCGTGTGCGCCGGCGGAATCCGAGGCTGCCTAACGCCGGAGGATATCGGCGATGGCGGGGATAGCTTCGCCGGCCTTCGCGCGGACGACTACGTCGGCTATTTCCGAGAGATCCGTCTCAAAGGGGTTGATCTCCACGAGCATCGCGCCGCGCCGCTTCGCCATGATCGGAAACTCGGCGGCCGGGTAGACCACCGCCGAGGTGCCCACGACGATGAACAGGTCCGCCATCGCCGCCTGGCGGTAGCATGTCACGAGCGCGTCGTCGGGGATCGGTTCGCCGAACATCACGACATCGTTCTTCATGATGCCACCGCATTCTGGACATAACGGCGGCAGCCGGACGAGAGAGAGGGTCTCGAGGCGGTCGCGCGCACCGCAATTCATGCAACGGACAAGCGAACGGTTGCCGTGAATCTCGGTGATTCTCTTCGAGCCCGCCCGGTGGTGCAGGTTATCGATATTCTGGGTGATGATGTGCTGCAGGTACCCGGCCTGCTCGAGATCGGCCATCGCAAAATGGCCAGGATTGGGGCTGGCTACATTGATGGCGTGCGCGAGTTCGGTGTCGTTCTGCTCGATCGCCAGTTTCCACCAGAGCTCGGGGTCGGAATTGAAGAGGTCCCAGCCATCGATTGTTGGCTCACCCTGGCGAGTCCAAACGCCCTCGGGGCCGCGATAGGTGGGGATACCGCTCTCGGCCGAGATGCCGGCACCCGAGAGTGCGACCACGTGATTGCTGCGCCGAATGAGCGCCGCCGCCTGGCGAATAGCGTGGTCGACCTCGTCACGCGTCGGTGAAAGTGATTGCTTCAAGTGTCGCCTCTGTGGGGAGATGGTACGCCACTTCAGCTTCGAACGCCGCGACTTGTGCCCGCTTTTCAGTGTCCGACCAGCCCAATCGCGCGGCAGCGATCCCGGCTACCTGCTCGTGACAGCAGAGGCCCCGGCACGATCCCCAGGAGATCCCGGTACGCCGCATCATGAGGTCGGCGAGCGTCTCGACGTGCTCCCATTCACAGGCGTGGAGAATCTCACCGCTGATGGTGTGTGCGTGCTCGCAGACCACCTCCGAGCCGGCAGCGATAACGTCGCCGAGGACGCCACCATATATCCGGAGATGACGGCGAACGGACAATGGGAGACCACTTTCGCGGAGGGTTTCGCGCCAGCCGGGAGCGATGGGCTCACTGCTTCGCTTGCGGCCGATGGGCGGCCGCAGCTTCGCAACGACTTCTTCGGCAAGGGGCCGGAAGGTGCTGAGCTTGCCGCCGACGACGCTGTAAAGATTGGCTGCGCCAGCATCCCTGTGACCGATGACGCTGTGACGGCGGCTGATCGCTGCTTCCGGGCCGCCTTTCACACGATGCAGCGGCCGCAACCCGGCATATGCGTAACGCACGCGTTCACGGGTGATGCCGAGGCCGGGGAGCAGTTCGCGCGCCTCGCTCAACAGGTAATCGATGTCGCTGATGGTTGGGCGGGCCTGGCCCGGGTCGCCCTCGTAGCGGTCGTCGGTGGTGCCGATGAGCAGGAGGTCGTCCTGGGGGACGGCGAAGAACACGCGGCCGTCGGACTTCGCGGTTGAGAACACCGCGTCTCGCACGGGGCGGTCGGGGAGTTCGACGAGAATGTGGCTCCCGCGAGTGACGCCGAGCAGTTCCGCCTGCTGGATGGGAGCGGTCTGGAGCACAGCGTCAACCCATGGGCCGGCAGCGTTGACGATCGCACGAGTCGCAATCTCGAAGGTGGCGCCGGCGTGCTCGACCGTGACAGAGGCCACCTGGCCAGCTTCGACACCGATGCCGATGACGTTCGTATGGTTTGCAATGAAGGCGCCTTCGCGCTCCGCTGAGAGTGCCAGCTCGAGGCAGAGCCGCTCGGGAGCGATGATCCGGGCGTCATAGAACGTGAACCCCCCACTGGTCTCGCCGGGGAGCCCGGGCGCGAGCACGTGCAACCGTTCGTCCGAGAGCCGCCGGTGTGCGGGAACTCCGCGGTAGAGGGCGAGGAGGTCATAGGCCGAGAGCCCAATCTCGAGCTGCCATCTCGGCCGCCGGGTCCATGGCAGCATCGGCAGGATGAACCGTTGCGGCTTGACCAGGTAGTCGCGCGTCTCGAGTAGCCAGGTGCGCTCGCGCAGCGACTCGAAGACGAGCCGGACGTCACCATGTTCGAGGTAACGCAGACCGCCGTGGATGAGCTTCGTCGAACGCCAGGACGTGCCGAAGCCGAAGTCGCCGGCTTCGAACAGCCCAACGCGGAGACCCCGGGCGGCAGCCTCTTCCGCAATGGCGCAGCCGTTGATGCCCCCGCCGATGACGACGAGGTCGAGCGGCGGTCCGGCAGCAAGATCAGCGAGATTCATTCCGGGGCGGCCCAGTGGAGGGTGCGGCCCACGGCACGCCGCCATTGCTGCAGCCGGTGTGTGCGCTCTCCTGCGCTCATGTGCGGCTCGAAGGTGCGTTCGGGCTGCCAGAGGTTTGCGACCTCGTCAATGTCACTCCAGATCCCTGCCGTAAGCCCGGCGAGGTAGGCCGCGCCCATCGCCGTCGTTTCGGTGTTCTTCGGCCGAAGGACGGGGACACCCGCAAAGTCCGCCTGCATCTGCATGAGGAGGTTGTTGGTGCTCGCCCCACCGTCCGCCCGGAGCTCATCGATAGGCTGTGGAAGGTCCGCGTTCATGCAGGTAACGAGCTCGGTACTCGAGAGGGCAATCGCTTCGAGTGCAGCGCGGGCGAGGTGGCCCTTTGTGCTTCCGCGGGTGAGCCCAAGGATGGCTCCACGAGCGTACGGGTCCCAGTCGGGGGCACCGAGGCCCGCGAAGGCCGGGACGATTACCACGCCACCACTATCGGGGACGGACGCCGCCAGTCCCTCGATATCGTCCGACCGCTCGAAGAGGCCAAGGTCATCACGCATCCACTGAACGAGGGCGCCAGCGACAAAGACCGACCCTTCGAGCACGTATTCGGGGCCGCGCAGGCCAGCGTTCGCACCGATCGACGTGAGCATCCGGTTCGTCGATTCGACCGCCTCTGCGCCACCATTCGCGAGGAGGAAGCAGCCGGTGCCGTAGGTGTTCTTCGCCACACCAGGCCGGGTGGCCGCCTGGCCGAAAAGTGCAGCCTGCTGGTCGCCTGCAACCCCGGCGATGGGGACAGGAGCACCGAAGACCGCCTCGCTGGTAAGCCCAAATGCGGACTGCGATGGCTGGGCCGACGGCAGGATTGCGCGCGGCACGCCGAGAATGACACCAAGGGCCTCATCCCAGCGTCCTCGCATGATATTGAAGAGCAGTGTCCGGCTGGCGTTGGTGTAGTCGGTAACGTGTCGTTGACCGCCCGTCAGCTTCCAGATAAGCCAGCTGTCGATGGTTCCGGCGGCGAGTTCACCGGCTTCGGCACGCTTCTCGAGTGCTTCGTCCAGCTGGAGGAGCCACGCCAGCTTGGTGCCCGAAAAGTAGGGGTCGAGGGTAAGACCAGTGAGTTTCCGGAACGTCTCTTCGTGGCCATCAGCACGAAGGCTGTCGCAGATGGCTGCCGTGCGGCGGTCCTGCCAGACGATGGCATTGTGGACGGGCTCGCCGGTTTTCCGGTCCCACAGGACGACGGTCTCTCGCTGATTTGCGATGCCGATTGCCGCAATCTCGCGTGGCTCGAGTGCCGCGTTACGAAGCGCATCCTCGATCGCACCCTGCTGCGACTGCCAGATCTCCTCAGGGTCGTGTTCGACCCACCCGGAGTGCGGGTAGTGCTGGGTAAACGTGCGCTGTCCTACAGCGACCACCTGGCCGGACGAGTCCACGATGAGTGCACGCGAACTGGTGGTGCCCTGGTCGATTGCGAGGATGTGGCGAGCCGACATTGATGAAAGTATAGGCTGTGGTACTCAGCTGTCGCGTACCTGGGCTTCGAGCCGTGTGAGTCGTTCTTTCAGGCGCCCATTTTCTTCACGAAGGCTCTCGAACTCACCGCGCAGCTTCGTGATCTCGGCGTCGGTCCCGGCACCTTTCCGGAGGATCGCGGCATTTTCGCGCGCGATCCGAATAGCCCTGCCGTCGAGTTCGCGGGCGGCCATCTCTTCGAGGGCTCCTGCCTGGGCCTCATCGCGCAGCGTCTTGAGGGCGTTGGCGGCGGCCATCCGTACACGAAAATCCGGGTCTCGCAGGAATTCGGCGATCGCTTCGCCGGTGCGGCGCTTACGCTCGGGGAAGTACTGCCCGAGGCGGCCCATGGCGCTCACCGCGCTCTGGCGGCTCTGGGCGAAGGCTCCGTACCTGGCGCACTCGGCGATGTCGTCGAATGCGCGCTCATCGCGAAGCTCGACGAGCCCATCCAGGCATCCGCTACGGACGACCTGCCGGAATGACGGACGGCCGATGTTCGAGCGGATAACCTCGAGCGAACCCGGGCAGCGAAGCTTGCCGATGCTCCGGTTCGCCTCGGATTCCACGAACCACGACTGGTCGCGCCCTGCCAGCGGCTGAAGTGCAGCGAAAACCGACTCATCGCCGTGGAACTCACCAAGGGCAGCAACAACGCCTCGCCGTGCCTTTGGATGGCGGACTTTGAGCGACCGAAGGAGCGCATCGCGCGCCTCGGTGGTGCGGATGGCGCCCAGGGCCTTCGCGGCCGCGGCCTGCACGGCCCAGAACCTGTCGTTAGTTACGGCCTGTTCGAGTGCGGCGACCGCCTCCGGTCCACCCTTCTTGCCGAGCGACGCCGCAGCAAGCTGGCGGCCGTAGACGTCATCATCCGTTGCGAGTTGGTAGCGAAGCTCGGCGATCGACTTCTCGAAGTCGAGGTCCTTGAGCACCCAGTTGTACGGATCAAAACGACAGAGGTCGGGCTTTTCACGGAGCGGGAAGACGAAGGTCTGCTCGGCCTCAGCGATCTCCACGCGAAATACGGTTGGCTTTGCCCGGCCCTTGCGAAAGTCGATCGCCACGGGGAGACGGTAGACGGGCGTGCCGTCGTCGGTCTTCTGCGTCTGCCTGACGCTCACTGTCGCGAGTCTCGTGGCCTCGTCCCAGCTCCAGCTCACCTTGAGCTCCGGGTGGCCCGGCCGAAAGACCCACTGGTCGAAGAACCATTCGAGGTTGCGGCCGGTTTCGGCATCGATCGCGTTGATGAGGTCCTGCGTGATAACGCTCCGTTCCTGGTTTTCGCGGCCATAGCGCCGGATGGAACGGAAGAACGGGTCATCGCCGAGCACACCGCGAAGGGTATGAAGGACGACCGAACCCTTCTCATAGAGGTGCCGGTCAAAGAGGTCGATAGGCTCGTGGTAGATATTCGTGACGATTGGCCGGCGGTAGCGCTCATCTTTGTAGAGGTTCGTGTTCTCGATGATCTCTTGCCGGTACTCGTCGGCACCGAGGTGATGCTCGGTCCAGAGGCACTCCATGTAGGTCGCGAAGCTTTCGTTGAGCCAGCCGTGCGACCAGTCACGGCAGGTGAGGAGGTCGCCCCACCACATGTGCGCGAGTTCATGGGAGACGAGGCCATCGCTCGTGAAGTCACGGGCGCCCTTGGCGTCGACCAGGAGGTTTTCAGTCATCGTGGTGGCGCTGGTGTTTTCCATGCCCCCGAAGACGAAGTCGCGGACGACGATCTGGCTGTACTTCGCCCACGGGTACTTGATCCCGGTGACCTCCTCGAAGAGCGCAACCATCTGCGGTGTGTTCGCAAAGCTGCGGGTAGCGTCTTCGATGTCCTTCTCTTCGACGTAGTAGTCGATCGTGAGGTCCGGACGGCTGGCATCGATCCGCGAGAACTCACCGGCAGCGAGGGTGATGAGGTAAGTCGCGTGAGGACGATCCTGGTGCCAGTGGAAGGTCCGGGTCCCGTCCCTGTTTTGCTTGTCCTGCAGCAGGCGGCCATTCGACAGTGCAAACCAGTTGCCGGGAACGGTGGCGATCATCTCTGTCGTCTGTTTCTGGTTCGGGTAGTCGTAGCAGGGGATCCAGTAGCGTGTGTCCTCATCCTGGCACTGAGACCAGACCTGGACCGGTTTTTCGGGGTAGGCCTCGTCCGGTGCGATGAAATAGAGCCCAAGCCGGGGCGTGGCGCTGTAGGCGATGGCTACCGTCGTTTCGTCGCCGCGCTGCAACGGGGCTGGAAAGTGGATGCGAAGCTTCGCGCCATCGTAGTCGAAGCGCGCGGCCACTTTCCCGGTGGTGACCGACTCGATGCGCATTTCAATGGCGTCGAACTCGCAGGATGTGACACCGTCGTTGAGTGCCCGGACGGTGTGCGTGGCCACACCGGTTACACTCTTCCCCGCGACGTCGAGCGCTATCTGGACCTTGATGTGCTGGACGGCAACATCGCGATCGCGCGGCCACATCGGGTGGTCGCCCGGGAGCGCATGGGGTGGTGTCGACGGTTGGAATCCTCCACGGTGGAGTTCATATAACCGGGATCCTGACATCAGCCCCCTCCAGCCCAATCGCAGGTGCACGAATCGTATTCACCACTCGTGATACGAGCGAAATCCAGGCACGGGTGCGAGGCGAATTACCGGGCGTTGGCCTGGAGCCACGCAAGCACGTCGGCCCCATGTGTGCTCGTGTTCACCTTCGTCCAGGTTTTCGCGATATGCCCGGCCGGGTCGATGATGAAGGTTGAGCGGATGACGCCCTCGTATTCACGACCATACTGCCGTTTCATTCCGTATGCACCGTAGGCCCGGGCGGCCGCGTGGTTGTCATCGTCGATGAGGAGGGTGAACGGCAGGTCGTACTTCTCGGCGAACTTCTGATGGGAAGCCGCGCTGTCGGCACTTACACCGAGTACGACTGCACCTGCCGCCTGGATGGGCCCGTAATTGTCGCGGAAACTGCAGGCTTCCTTCGTGCAGCCGGGGGTGTTGTCTCTTGGATAGAAATAGAGCACGACCCACTTGCCCCGGTAGTCGCGGAGTTCGTGCGCCTCCCCGGCCTGGTCCTTGAGTCGGAAAACGGGCGCCTGGGCCCCTGGCTGCGGCATCGTCATCGTGTGCTGCCCCTTGCGGTTGAACTGATCTTCACTGTAGGTGATCGGCGAGGTCAGCCGGAGATCTCGATCGCAAGGTCGAGGAGGTCGAGGCGTGGTAGTGGGGATCTGTTATCGAACACCGCCTGGAGCGGCACTTCGACGGAGCGCCCCGACTGGCGGGCCACCATCAGGCCAGTCCGTCCTTCGAGCAGAGCTTTCACGGCGCGAGCACCCGCCTCACTCGCGATGATCCGATCGCGCACGGTTGGGCGCCCGCCGCGCTGGATGTGACCGAGGACCACGACGCGATACGGCACGTCGATTTCGCCACTCACGATCCTGGCAACGCCAAATGCGCCCCCGGCCTCGTCGCCCTCGGCGACAACGATGATGTGGCTGCGCTTGCCCCGCGCGATTGACCGCTTGAGGTGCCCGACGAGGGCGTCGAGTTCGAGTGTCGCCTCGGGGACCAATACCCCGGCGGCGCCTGCGGCAACGGCGGTATGGAGCGCGATTTCACCGCTCTTCCGGCCCATCACCTCGATGAAGAACATGGTCCCCGTCGACTCGCTCGTGTCGCGAACCTGGTCAATCGCCGCGACAGCCGTGTTCACAGCCGTGTCGAAGCCGATCGTCTCCTCAGTCCCCCAGACGTCATTGTCGATCGTGGCCGGTGCGCCGATCACAGCGATGCCGTGCTCGTTCTGAAGTGCAAGCGCACCGCGGAAGCTGCCATCGCCGCCAATGACGATGAGACCGTCCACACCATCGTGGCGCATTTGGTGAGCGGTGGCCGCGCGGACTGCCGGGTCGAGGAACTCCGGGCAGCGTGAGGTGCCCAGGAATGTACCGCCGCGCTGGATGATATTTCCGACCGACCGGTCGTCGAGTTCGTCGTACTGGTTTGTGACGAGCCCGGTGTAGCCATCGAAGTAGCCGATGGTCTCGACACCAAAGGAGGTGGCCGCGCGTACAGCAGCGCGGATCGCTGCGTTCATACCCGGGGCATCGCCCCCGCTTGTCAGGATTCCGATGCGCTTCATGGCCTCTACTGTCGAATGCTGATTCGTGCCGTGCAATGGCGGCAGTCGGGCCCGGTGGAAGCCGTGTCCGGTCGACCGCCTGCCCGTGAGTGCCAAGATCCCGGAAAGAACGCGAGTGGCGGGCCTTCACAATCGATTGCCTGCGGGCGTGAAGGGTGCGTAGCATCGGCCGGGATGAGCGTGAGGCTGCTCCCGGCGGGTAAGGCGAGACTCTATACGGCGATTGGAGCGGCTTTCGTCGCACTCACCGGAATCGCGGCTGTGGCGGCCGTAGTACTGAACAGCGGTGGTGGTACACCTGTCGCGGCGTCGCCTGCTCCCCCCCCCGCAACAGGGACAGCAACGGCGACGGTGACCCCCACGAACACCCCGATACCGAGTCCGACGCCAATCCGCTTCGCCGGGATCCTCGATGGCGTGCCGATGTCCGAGGCGGAATGGGCGGCCCGGAAAGACCTGCTGCCCATCAGCGTGATGTTCGACAATAGCCCCGATGCTTACCCACAGGCGGGCCTTGACCGGGCGGACATCGTTTACGAGGCGTTCGTCGAGGGTGGGATCACCCGCTTCATGGGTGTGTACTGGAGCCAGGACGCCGAACTGCTCGAACCGATTCGCAGTGCGCGTACGCCGTTCGTTATCTGGACTGACGAGCTGGGTGCGATGTATGCCCACGCCGGGGAAGCAAGCACCGACAATGACGCGAACGCGGGTGGACAGATCTACCAGTGGGGAATCAAGGACCTGAGCGCATTCGGCGGGCCGGCGAGCGGAGCCTACTACCGGGATAGCTCACGGTACGCACCGCACAACCTCGCAACCAGCACCAGGGCCCTGCGTGATGCTGGTGAGCGCGCCGGATATACCGGGCCGCCGGTTGCTGAACGCTGGCAATTCAAGGCCGATGGTGAGGGGACCGATGGCCTGCCGGATGCTGGTGGCGTCGAGGTCAACTTCCAGGGCATACGCTACCCGTGGCAACTCATCCAGTGGCACTGGGACGGTGCGATGAAGATGTACCTTCGCTACCAGTTTGGCGGACCCCATATCGATGCCGTGAGCAAACAGCAGCTTGCTTTCAAGAATGTCGTGGTCATGACGGTGCCTTCGTACGTCGAAGATGAGGTGGGCCACGTGCTGCTCAGCCAGGTTGGCGAAGGGAAGGCGCTCCTCTTCATCGATGGGAAGCAGATCGAGGCGACGTGGAAAAAGGCCGACCGGAAAGCGCGTACGCGGTTTTACGATCGGTTGGGCAGGGAGATCGCCTTCGACCGTGGCCCGATCTTCATCGAGGTCATCGGGCTGCAGAGCTCGGTGACAGTCGCGAAAACCGCGGCCGAGCTCCCGCCTATCCCCGAGTACGTGCCACCTCCCCCGGCGCCGCCATCGACTACCGAGCCCGCGGATTCACCGTCACCGGCAGCATCGCCATCGCCGGGCAGGTCACCATCGGGCACGGTATCACCGAGTTCGACAGCTACGAAGACCCCTCCGGGCTCGGTCACCGGGTCGCCGCCAGCGGGCAGCGCGACGACCAGCCCGCCGCCATCTACCGCAACGGCACGCCCAACCGGCGCAACCCGGGAGCCAACATCGGCGGGCTCTGCGGCTACGCTCACGCCGGCGGCAGCCCCGTCGCCAACGCCGTAGCTCGCTACTCGGCGGCGAACCCTCGGCGCATGGTGTTCTCGGTGACTACCCGGGGCACCATGAACTGGAGCAGGTAGTCCGGCCCGCCGGCCTTGTCACCGATCCCCGACATGCGAAGCCCTCCGAATGGCTGACGGCCGACGATGGCGCCCGTAATCCTGCGGTTGATGTAGAGGTTGCCCACTCGGAATTCCCGCCGCGCATGGGCGATGTTCCTGGGGTTGCGAGAGAAGAGACCACCGGTGAGCGCGAAATCCGAGTCCATGGCGATGTCGAGTGCATCCTCGAAATCGTGGGCACGGAAGAGAAGGAGCACCGGGCCGAAGATCTCTTCCCGCGCAAGACGGGAATCGCGAGAGATGTTCTCGAAGACATGTGGCGCGACGACATGGCCCGCTCCGTTCACCCGGGTGCGGGCGACCATCGTTCCTTCGGCCTCGCCGAGAGCAAGATAGCCCTCGATGCGCGCCCTCGCTTCGGCCGAGACGACAGGCGGCACCTGTGTGTATGGATCGTGAGGTGGTCCGACAACGCAGCTCTGGACCGCGGCTCCCAGCCGCGAACGGAACTCCTCGTAGGCACCTTCGACCACGACGACGCGGCTGCAGGCGCTGCACTTCTGGCCTGCATAGCCAAAGGCCGAGGCCACGACACCCGACACGGCCTGATCGAGGTCGGCATCATCATCGACGATGATGGCGTTCTTTCCGCCGAGTTCGGCGACGACTCGCTTGATGTTGCGCTGGCCTGGCCGAACGATGGACGCGGCCTCCATGATGGAGCGCCCGACGGCATTGCTTCCCGTGAATGCGATCAGATCCACCCCTGGATGTTCGACGAGGTGCTGGCCGGCCTCCTCGCCCGGGCCGGGCAGGTATTGGACGACTCCGCCGGGGACGCCTGCCTCGTGAAGGAGGCGGGTGAAGTAGGACGCGATAATCGGTGATTGCTCGGCGGGCTTGAGGATCGCGGTGCAGCCTGCCGCGAGGGCGGCGCTCGACATCCCGCAGATGATCGCCAGTGGGAAATTCCAGGGGGCGATGACCGCTGCGACCCCGCGCCCTTCGTAGAGGAGCTGGTTATCTTCTCCGGGAACCCCCAGGTCCACGGGCTGGCCCTGGAGCCGCTCGGCCTGGAGTGCGTAGTAGCGCAGGTAGTCGATAGCCTCGCATACATCACTGTCGGCCTCGGCCCACGTCTTACCGCTTTCGAAGATCTCGATGGCGGCGAACTCCAGCCGCCGCTCCGAGAGCAGTGCAGCCGCCCGGCGAAGGATGGCGGCGCGATCGGTGGCCCCACGGCCGCGCCATGCGGGGAACGCTTGCCGCGCATTGAGGACTGCCTCGTCTGCGCTCCCGGTTGTTGCCCGCGCTACCCATCCGATGACCGCCTGCGGATCACCGGGATAGGTCACGACATCCCAGGCGCCCGTCTCCACGCCGGCTCCTGCCAGGAGGAGCGGGTGATAACCACCGAACCGGTCTCGTACCTCCGCGATCGCGTGATCCATCGCCGTCCGGACCTGGGGGAGATTGAACTCGGCGGGGGGCTCATTGGTGAAGGCACGCACTTCGCGCGGTTCGGGGCCCGAGGGCCACGGCCGGGCAAGCAGTTCCGCGGGGTCGCCCTCTTCGTGGCGGTGCATCATCCACGATTCGTTCGAGGTGTTCTCGAGGAGGCGGCGAACGAGGTAGGCCATTCCAGGCAGGATTTCTCCGGCAGGGATGTACACGCGTGTCTGGTATCCCATGCTATGGATGGCCTTGCGGAGCCCCTCCGCCATCCCGTAGAGCATCTGGAATTCGATGGCGCCGACTGGCAAACCGGCTGCTTCGGTTTCAGCCAGCGCAACAGCGATGCTGCGCGGGTTGTGCGTGCCGAATGCAGGCCGAAGGAGTGGATGGGCCGCGACAAGCAGCCCGACGCAGTGCTCGAAGTTCGCATCGGTGGCGGCCTTTTCTTCAAAGACCGGCGGGTCACGATCCTCCTGCGCGGCGAGCACGACCTCTTCGTCCCAGTACGCACCCTTCACCAGGCGGACGGTCATCGGGATATTGCGGCGCCTGGCAAGTTGGTGCAGATGGTCGATGTCGTGCGTTGCGTCTTTCAGGTAGGCCTGGACGACGATCCCGGCGCCGTCCCAATCGCGGAACTCCGGTGACAGCATCACATCCGCGAAGGTGACATGTGTCGCATCCTTGAAGCGATACTGCTCCATATCCACATTGACGAACACACCGCGTTCACGGGCCCGGCGAAGGAGCGGAAGCAGGCGGCGCTTCACCGCTTCGCAGGTTGCCTCGGGTGCAGCCGGTTCGAAATGGGACGTCAGAGCGGTCAGCTTCACGGAGATGTTCGGCTTCGCGACGTTAGAGGTCCCCGTGGGTGCTCCTGTGGCGATAGTGTCGATCAGGGCGAGGTAGCGCTCGAGGTAGACGTCCGCCTCACGTTCCGAGAGGATCGCCTCGCCGAGGAGGTCAATGGTGTAACCGATACCGTCGCCAGTGAGACGACGGAGGCGGGGCAGTGCCTCATCTGGGCCCGAACCCCCGATGAATCGATCGGCCATGGTCACCACGCCTTCGCGGACGACGCGCGAAAGGACGGGACGGAGTACCCCCCGGCCCGCCAGGCCGGTTCCGAGGCGGATGGGGGCACGGCCGTCGTCACGGAAGTACTGGCGCACGTGGTCGGCGATGGCCTGGCTTGTCTTCAGGCTTGGAAGGACGTCTACGAACCGGAGAAGCTTGACCCGAAACTGCGGGTCGGCGCTCGCCCAGCCCATGAGCCGTTCCTGCCACCAGGCCGGGGTGAGAGCGATGAGTCGCTCGGGCTTCACGCGCGAAAGGAGCTCGCGCCCGAGTTCGTTCACCCTGGACTCGAAGTCCTGCCCGTGTTCATTCCCCGTAATCGTCGTCATGGTTTCATCGTACGCGGCTGCCCTGGCCGCGGTGCGCAGTTAGCACGCTCCTGTCACGCGTTGGGGCGAACCGCTAGCATGGAGTCATGGAATCACGTCCACGGCGCGTTGCCGTCCTTGGATCGACTGGCTCCGTCGGTAGCCAGGCGCTCGATGTCATTCGCCAGCTACCCGGCCATTTCGAGGCCGTGGCGCTCGCGGCAGGACGAAACGCGGATCTCCTGGCGCGACAGGTTGCTGAAGTCCGGCCGAAGTACGTCTTTAGCGAAGTCCAATCTCCTGCCTTGCGAGAGGCGGCTGAGCTCGCAGGGGCCCGGTTCATTCCAACGGACGAGATGGCCGTCGCCGGGGACATCGATATCGTGCTCGTCGCGACAGCGGGCGCTGCCGGGCTGATGCCCACGCTCGGTGCACTCGAACTCGGGCGGCCTGTCGCGATCGCAAATAAAGAAGTGCTTGTAATGGCCGGGCACCTCGTGCGGCGGGCGATGCTTGCAGGCGGCGGTGACATGCGGCCCGTGGACAGCGAGCACTCTGCGATCTGGCAATGTCTCTGGGGCGAGGAGCAGCATGAGATCCGGCGCATCCTGCTGACCGCCAGCGGCGGCGCCTTCCGCGACTTCGACCGCTCGCAGCTCGCGGCAGTGACCGCTGAACAGGCACTTAACCACCCCACATGGAAGATGGGTGCCAAGATCACCATCGATTCAGCAACGCTGATGAACAAGGGAATGGAGACGATCGAGGCGATGTGGCTCTTCGGCGTCCCCATGGAGAAGGTCGAGGTCGTCCTGCATCGCGAATCCATCGTTCACTCACTTGTTGAATTCAGCGACGGTAGCGTGAAGGCCCAACTGGGTGTCCCCGACATGCGGCTTCCGATCCAGTGCGCCCTCGCCTACCCGGAACGGATGCCTGCGCCGCCAGCAGCCACCCTCGACCTCGCCGCGGTAGGTTCACTCCATTTCGGCAAGCCCGACATGGACCGTTTCCCGGCGTTGCGCCTCGCGATGGAAGCCGGGCGCCTGGGTGGCACCTACCCGGCGGTGATGGCAGCCGCCGATGAGGTGGCGGTGGAGCGTTTCATGGTCCATGAGATCGGTTTCCTCGACATCCCGGTGATCATCGAACAGGTGCTGGCCGCACACGAATCGACCGACGATCCAGATCTGGAGACCGTGCTCGCTGCCGATGCCGATGCGCGCAGGCAGGCCCGCGCAGTCAAGGTTGGAGTCCCTGCCTGATGTTTCTTGCCATCGACCCCGTCGCCATTGCCCGTGCGGCTGGTCCGTTCCTCGGAATCCTCGTAGCACTCGTGGTCATCCACGAATTCGGCCACTTCGTTGCAGCCAAGGCATTTGGCATAAAGGTGCTCGAGTTTGGCATTGGCTTTCCGCCAAAAGCTGTCACCTACTGGCGGCACGGTGGCACCGATTACACGTTGAACTGGCTGCCGATCGGTGGCTTTGTCCGGTTGCTGGGTGAAGAGGACCCGACGGACCCACAATCGCTGGCCGCCGCGCCCCGCTGGAAGCGGCTCACCGTGCTGTTCGCCGGCGTCTTCATGAACTTCATCATCGCCATCCTGCTGATGACCATCGGATTCATGGTTCCGCGGGAGCGTTCGCTTTCGATGGCGATGATCCAGCAGGTTGCAGTCGGGTCGCCAGCGGCGAACGCGCAGGTCGATGGGACCATGCGCGACGGTTCAAAGCCCCAACAAGGATTGCAGCCGGGCGACCTGGTCCTTGATGTCAACGGGCGCGATATCAAGAACACGAGCGAACTCGTGTACGCCAACCGCCTTCACCTTGGTGACACGCAGACGTGGACAATTTCGCGGGCTGGCTCGACGCTCACGGCACACGTCTATGCTCGCTGGTCCCCTCCCATCGGCGAGGGGCCGACCGGCGTCCGAATCGGTGCGCCGAGTGTCTGTTCTGATGTCGATGCGGATGGAAATCCGACGAACTGCCAGCTGCGGTATCCGTACTCAGAGGATGTCTCCTACCCCGTTTGGGAGGCCCTGCCGAAGGGTGTGAGTGCACTCTGGGATACGATGATCCTGACCAAGAACGAGATTGAAGCTCGAATCAAGGCGGGGAGCGGCGGCAGCGGTGCAACCCAGGATGGCCCGGCATTCCAGGGGCCGGTCGGTATCGCCAGCGCTACTGGCGAAATCATCCATGAACAGGGCTGGCGGCCCCTCATCGAGCTTGCTGCACTGCTCAGCCTGAACCTGGCTATCTTCAATGTCCTGCCAATTCCCATGCTCGATGGCGGGCGGATGTTCATCATCCTGATCGAAATCCTCCGTGGCGGGCGCCGCATCGCACCGGAGAAGGAAGCGCTGGTGCACCTTACTGGCTTCGCGCTACTGATGGCGATGGTGCTCATCGTCACGTTCTTCGACATCTCCCGGATTGTCAGCTAGGCGGGCCGCGTGCTGTTCGATGTCATCTTCGTCAGCCTGTTCGTCACCGGTTGGCTCATCTGCGCTTTTCTGCCATGGCTGGTGCTTTCAGTCGCGACCCGTGGGAATGCGGGGCTTGCGAACTTGCCGCTCTGCCTGTTTGCCGGCCTCGTTGGTGCGCTTGCGGTGCCAATCATGGGCTTCGATGGCGCCGGGGGCCTGTCGATGAGCTTCCTCGTGGCCGCCCTCGTGCCGTCTCTCCTGCTCGGTGCACGAAGGCTCAGCGTCGGCGCTCTGCCGGCGCACCGGGCTGCTCAGAAACCCGCTCCGAAGGAGATTCGTCCCGAATGAAGCCCCTCGCGCTGTCGACCATGTACGCCCAGCAGCAGCGTTTCGATGACGGCGCCGCGTTCGCCCGCTACGCTGCCGAAGCGGGCTACGACGCCATCGAGATCAGCCACTCGACACAGGAAGGAAAGCTCCAGCAGATCCTCGCGGCGAGCATCCTGCCGGTGACGTCGGTGCACCAGCCGGCGCCATGGGTGCGGCATCACGATGGACGTGGCAACTCGCACGTGAACTTGGCCGCGACCGATGAGGACGAGCGGCGGGCCGCAGTGGAGTACGCGAAGGCCAGCATCGCGTGGGCAGGACGCATCGGTGCGGACCGGTTGGTGGTGCACCTGGGGCAGGTCAGCGACGTGCCGGAACAGTTCGAGGAAGAGCTGGCGATGCGGAAGATGTTCGACTCGGGAGACATGGACGCCGAGCAGTTCGAAGCGTGGCGCGAGGCAGCCATCGCGAAGCGCAACGGGGATGCAGAGTCGTACCTCGCGGCAGCGAAACATTCCCTGCAGGAACTCGTCCGTGCCGCGGAGCCGCACCGCGTCACGATCGGGCTCGAAAACCGCTACCACTACCACGAAATCCCGCACCCGCACGAGTACGAGGAGCTACTCGACGGGCTTGCGCCGGAGCAGGCGGGCTACTGGCACGACACCGGTCACGCGGAGGTGCTCCACCGCCTGGGCTTCATCGACCGGCACGAATGGCTCAGCCGGAACAACCATCGCATCGTGGGGGCGCACCTGCACGACGTGACGGGCATCGGCGACCACCGTGCGCCGGGCGACGGCGACGTGGAGTGGGACTACATCGTCGCGGGCATTTCGGGGCTGGCGCGCTATACGCTGGAGATCAACCAGCACCAGTCGGACGAGCGGGTCGTCGGCGCGATTGGGTTCCTGCGGGGATTGGGCCTGAAATAGCGCCAGGATTCAGGCCGCGCGGCGCCGGAAGAGCCAGATGACGAGGAGCACCGGCAGGGCCACGAGCCAGGCGAGGATGAGCACGGCCTTCATGGCGAGGCCGGCGCCGGGGATGACGCTGCTCGTCATCTTGCGCTCGTAGCCGCCGGTCTCGGTCTCGACGCCATCGAGTTGGCGGGACAGCCAGGTGTAGCCGGGAACCATTCGGTGCACTTACTCCAGGATCGCGGAGTAGATGATGTTCTTCAGCTGGCCGCGGAAGTTGAAGGTGGCGGAGGGCATGAGCTGGGTCATGAAGATGACCGAAAGGTCCTCGTAGGGGTCGACCCAGAAGATGGTCGAGGCGGCGCCGCCCCAGTAGTAGTCACCTTCGCCGAGCCCGCCGGACGCGACCTCGTCGAGCGTGGTGGCGAAGCCGAGGCCGAAGCCAACGCCTTCGTAGGCGGTCTCGGAGAATGCGCCGATTGCCATCGCGGTGAGGTCGGCGTCGCCCTTCAGGTGGTTGCGGTGCATGAGTTCGAGCGTGCGGGGGCCGAGGATGCGGGCGCCGTCCAGTTCGCCGCCGTTGCGCAGCATCTCGCAGAAGCGGAAGTAGTCGGCCGTCGTCGAGGTGAGCCCGCCACCACCGGAGAGGAAGGTGGGCGCCTTCGCGTAGCTGCTGTTCTTGCCGTCATCGATGAGCTTGAGGCTCTTGTCGGGCTCGCGCTGGTAGTTCGAGGCGAACCGCTCGACCTTCTCAGGGGCGATCGAGAACGAGGTGTCGGCCATACCCAGCGGGTCGAAGATGCGCTCCTGGAGGAAGCGGTCGAACGGCATCCCGGAGATGATCTCGACGAGTGCGCCGCAAACGTCGGTCGAATACGAGTACATCCAGCTCTCACCCGGGTGGTAGCGAAGCGGGACGCGAGAAAGAGCGTCAACGAACGTGCTCAGCGTCGCGCCCTGGGTGCGGACCACGCCCTCACGCCGGTATGCCTTGTCGACCGGGTGGTTCGTCGCCCCGTACGTAAGGCCGCCGGTGTGGCTGAGGACGTTGCGCATGGTCATCGGCGAACGCGGTTTCTCGGTCACGAGGTCGTCGCCATCGCCGGAGACCCAGACTTCGTGGTTCTTCCATGCGGGGATGAAGCGCGAGACGGGGTCGTTGAGCTGGAAGTGACCCTCTTCGAAGAGTGACATGAGAGCTACGGACGTAATCGGCTTCGACATCGAGTAGATGCGGAAGATGCTGTCATCGCGCATCGGGAGGTTGCGTTCGCGATCCATGTTGCCGAAATTGCGGAAATAGGCGGGCAGGCCGTGGCGGGAGACGAGCACCTGGCACCCAACGATCTTTCCGGGCTCGATGTAGTTGCGTTCGATGTGGGGCGTGATGCGTTCGAGGCGTGCTGCGTCGAAGCCTGCGGCAGTGGGTGCGGTTTCCATTCGGGCGCTCCAGGCATTGAGGGTGAGTGTGGACATCCTAACGCCCTGCCGGGCGAGATGTCCGGCGAGCCGGTACGCTTCTTGCCAGCAACGCAAGGGGGACGATCGATGGAGTACGTGAAGCTGGGCAGCACGGGACTGCGGGTCTCGCGCATCTGCCTGGGGATGATGACCTATGGCACGAGCAAGTGGCGCGACTGGGTGCTCGACGAAGATGACGCGCGGCCGTTCGTGAGGCGCGCGCTCGACCTGGGTATTACGTTCTTCGACACCGCGGATGTGTATTCACTTGGGGTGAGCGAAGAGGTAACAGGCCGGGCGCTGAAGGATATGGCCCAGCGCGACAAGATCGTCATCGCCACCAAGGTCTGCAACCCGATGAGCGGCGATCCGAACGACCGGGGCCTCTCACGCAAGCACATCATGCAAAGCATTGACGCTTCCCTGAAGCGGCTTGGCACGGACTACGTTGACCTCTACCAGGTTCACCGATGGGATCCAGGTACGCCGATCGAGGAAACAATGGAGGCACTGAACGACATCGTCCGGGCGGGTAAGGCGCTCTATATTGGTGCGTCGAGCATGTACGCCTGGCAGTTTGCAAAGGCCCAGCGCGTGGCGCAGGAGAAGATTTGGAGCCGGTTCGTGAGCATGCAGAACCACTACAACCTCGTCTATCGCGAAGAGGAACGGGAGATGATCCCGCAGTGCCGCGACCAGGGTGTTGGCATCATCCCCTGGAGCCCGCTTGCGCGCGGCTTCCTCGCCGGCAACCGCAGCGCAACGAAGCAGGATGAAACGGCACGCTCACGATCCGACGATTTCGCTCATTCGCTTTACTACCAGGAATCTGACTTCCAGGTGGTCGACGCGGTGTCACAGGTCGCCGCCGAACGGGGCGTGAAGCCGGCCCAGGTTGCACTCGCGTGGATGCTCGGCAAGCCATATGTGACTGCACCGATTGTCGGTGCGAGCAAGGTGTATCAATTGGAAGAAGCGGTAGCAGCCACCGAGCTCCGATTGACCGAGGACGAGGTTAAGGCCGTGGAAACTCCGTACGTTCCGCACCGCGTGCTGGGGCACGGGTAGGGGGCGGGTACGCACGACAAGCGCCGGGGTAGGGCTATACTCCAGCGAGATGACCCAGGGAGGTTCCGATGGTGCTACAGCGAACCGGTCAGGTTTCTCGGGCGGGACCCGTGCGAGGAAGGCGTGAACACAAACCCGTCAGTCATCCGGCACGCGGCGCAGCGGCCGATCTGCTCAACCTCCAGAGGGCCATTGGGAACCGAGCTGTGAGCCAGCTTGTTGGATCCCGGGTCGACCGGCTGGTCGACGGTTTCTATGGCGATGGAACAAAGGTGCCGAAGAGCCGTATCACGCTGACTCCCGCGTTCAAGGCGAAGCATGTTGCCGACGATGCGATGAAGGCCAGGCAAGTGACGGGAGCCCGAATTGATTCGGGGAAACCACCAGCCATGGTCCAGGGCCAGCTTGGCAACACGGTTGCCAGGGAGGAAGACTGGATCACAGCGATCGACAACAGCACGGCGGTCATCCCGGATCAGGATGCCTGGAGTGGCGGAATGGCCATCAAGATCACGGGCTGGGATGCAAAGCGGACAGCTCCAAACGAACGCAAGATCGCCCTCACGGCACTCGCCGACGCTGCCCGGACGGTTGGTGGCTACATGGCAAAACAGGGTGGCAAGGTGGAGATCGACCACGTTGCCGGCCAGCAATCCTGAGATAGAGCACAAACCGCCTTCGCGACGCCACCACCGCGGTGCTAACCACCCCGTCGGCGCCAGGGATGGCAGTCGTTACGGACGAGACCGGCGTCTTGCGCGGAATGCTCATCGGCTGGCGATGAAGTGCGGGGAGTGCTGGCCTCGCAGCCGCAAGGTGCAGACCTCTGAATACGACCCGCTACTTCCCCGCCGGCTCCGCCCGCTTGATGTAGAAGGTCATGCTCTGCATGGCAAGGACGGGGTCGATGTGGCGGATGGTGACACCGTGGGGAACGTGGGCGGTGATCGGCGCATAGTTCAGGATGGCGCGGATGTCGGCGGCGACGAGGCGGTCGACGACGCTCTGTGCTTCGAAGGCTGGCACAGCAACGATGCCGATATCGACCCGATGGTCGCGAAGATAGATGTCGAGCTCCCCGGCATGGTAGACGGGGACACTGCCGAGTGATTCTCCAACGAGTTCTGGGTTTGAGTCGAAGGCGGCGACGATTTCAAAGCCCTGCGGCCCAAAGCCACCGTATTCGGCGATGGCCTGGCCCAGGCGGCCGACCCCGACGAGACAGACCCGCCACTGCCGGTCGATGCCGAGGATTTCACGTAGCTTTGAGAGCAGGCCATGGACGTTGTAGCCTCTCCCCTGCTTACCGAAACGGCCGAAGTAACTGAGATCCTTTCGAATCTGCGCAGGGGTGACGTCGAGCAGTTCGCCGAGTGCCTGCGAACTCACGACCGCCTCGCCTGATGCCGCAAGCTCGGAGAGGGCTCGTGCGTAGACAGGCAGGCGGTTGATGACCACTTCCGGGATTTCAAGCGTCATAAGCGGCGGGGACCGTTTGTGAAATCCGTAACGGAAGAACTATACGATCACGCGTTCTATGCGGTCAATGGGCATAAGCAATAGCCACTATACGCCTTCCGCCGTCTTGTTATTGGTTCGTAATGCATCGAGCCGCTCCGCGATAATCCGATCATCACGTGGGTCCACCGTCCGCGGGTCGAGCAGCACCTCGCCATCGCTGATCCGGGTGATGATATGCGGCTGAACGGTGCGAAGTGCCAAGGCATAGTGGTCGGCTCCGCCGGGCGGGCGCACTGCGGCGCACCATGTCGGAACGCCCTCCCCGGGAAGCGACCCCCCACCGATCATCGTCACGCTTTCTCGGAGCCTTGCGGCGGGACCGGCCGCGCGAACCCAGCGAAGGGCGCGGCGGCGGACAGTGCTGAGCGGGATAGAAGCCATGCGCCAGACCGGGATCTCGTCGCGCTCACGGCCCTCCGCATAGCTCATGAGGGTCGCGATGAAGGCGGCGATTGTCAGCTTGTCGACCCGGAGTGAGCGGGCGAGCGGGTGGGTGCGGAGACGTGTAACCAGTTCGGCCCGGCCGATGATGATCCCGCACTGGGGGCCGCCGAGGAGTTTGTCACCGCTGAACAGGGCGAGGTCGGCGCCGGCGGCAAGGCTCTCCTGGATGGTGGGTTCATGGGGGATGCCGTAGGTGGTGGTATCCACGAGGCAGCCGCTTCCGAGGTCATCAAGGAGCAGGCCGCTACGATGGTGGGCGACGGTGGCAAGCTCGTTCAGTGTCGGTTCAGTGGTGAAGCCCACCACTCGGAAGTTCGAGGTATGCACACGCAGGATCGCTGCCGTGTTCTCAGTCCACGCGGCATCGTAATCATGCGCGTAGGTGCGATTTGTGGTTCCGACCTCGACGAGGGTTGCTCCGCTCTGGCGGAGCACATCGGGGATGCGGAAGCCACCACCGATCTCGACCGCCTGGCCACGAGAAATAATGACTTCGCTGCCCCGGGCGAATACCTGGAGTGCCATGGAAAGAGCGGCGGCATTGTTGTTCACGATGATGCCGTCCTCGGCGCCCGTAACCCGGTGAATGAGTTCACGAACGTGGTCGTGGCGGCTCCCACGTGTACCGGCCTCGATGTCGTATTCGAGGTTGCTGTAGCCACGTGCGATGGCATCCATGGCGGCGATGGCCCGCTCCGACAGAGGGGCGCGGCCGAGGTTCGTCTGGAGGATCACACCGCCAGCATTGATGACGGGACGAAGTGAAGGGATGAGGTGCTGGGTGAGCAGTGATCGGACCCGTGCAACGATGTCATCGTGGGTGGGAGCCGTCCCTCCATCCCGGATGCCGCTGCGAGCTTCGGCGAGGACCGTGCGTGCTGCATTGGCTGCAAGTGCATGCGGGGTTCCATCAGTGCCGAGCGCGCGCAACACAGCATCGACTGACGGGAGGGCCCGAGGGTTGGGAGGCATTGTCAGAGTGTAGCGCCGTACCGGTATCTGTTCTGCGAATGCTGCCATTGGTGGCATCGAACGCACGCGTTCATATGTTGACCACGTAGATGTTACCGTTGACCATAAGACCACCCATTCCCTCGGAGATCACCTGTGAATTTGCGCATCCCTGGGCCGACCCCGGTTCCGGATGAGGTCCTTGCTGCTACCGCCGGCCAGATGATGAACCACCGCGGCCCGGAGTTCGCCCAGATCATCCGCCGCGTGACCGATGGCCTGAACTGGGTGTTTGGCTCGTCGAACGATGTGCTCTCGATCACGACATCGGGTACGGGTGGCCTCGAGACGGCTGTCGTCAATACCCTGAGCCCCGGCGATCGTGTTCTCTCGGTCTCCATTGGTTCGTTCGGCGACCGCCTCAAGAGCATCGCGAAGACGTACGGTGCCGATGTCGTGAGTTATGCCCTCGAGTGGGGCGATGCTGCCGACCCGGCGGTTGTCGGGAAGATGCTGGACGATGATCCATCGATCAAGGCAGTCATGGTCACACACAACGAGACATCGACCGGGGTCACGAACCCGCTCGAGGCCATCGCCCGCGAGGTGAAGCAGCGCAACCGGCTGATCATTGTCGATGCGGTGAGTTCGATGAGCTCGGTGCCATGCCCGGTGGAGCGCTGGAACCTCGATGTGGTGGTGAGTGGCTCCCAGAAGGGCTGGATGGCTCCTCCGGGCCTTGCCTTTGTCTATCTGAGCGAGGCAGCATGGACGGCCAACGCCGAGGCGAAGATGCCGCGCTTCTACTTCGATGCGGCCAGGACGCGTGACTCGCTGGCCAAGCTTCAGAACCCCTGGACGCCGGCGATGAGCGTCTATTACGCGATGGACCGGGCGTTTGAGATGATGCGCGCCGAGGGGCTCGAAAGCATCTTCACACGTCATGAGGCGGCAGGCTCGTACACGAGGGAGCGTGTGAAGCGCTGGGGGCTGAAGCTTGTTCCGACCGATGAGCGATACGCATCGAATACCGTGACCGCTGTGTGGTGGCCAGATGGCGTCGACGGAAAGGCGATCAGTAAGCGGGCCCGCGAGGAGTTCGGTGTTGTCCTCGGCGGTGGCCAGGGGAAACTCGAGGGGAAGATCTTCCGGGTCGGCCACCTCGGCTGGTTTGGTCACGACGATATCGAGCAGGCGCTCGATGTGGTGGAGAAGCTCCTCAACGAGGCGAAAGCCGCCGTCTAGTATCGCTCTAACGAGAGATGTTCGACGCCGGTATCGAGAGGTGCCGGCGTCGGTGTATCCAGGATGGTGCGACCCTCGTTGGTCTCCCCGGTGACTCCCCACTGGCGCGAAATTGCACTCGCTCCCCGCAGACCATTCCGGTACGGTTGAATACCATCAAACCTATCGCAATTCGTGGACCGGGGCTGACTCGATCGGCGAAGGCGGAAGGAAGTCCCTCCCCGAGTTCCGCCATTGGGCGGATGAGCGACGGGTGATCGGGGCCATATCGTCGCAGGGACCCCTGGCAGCGGGCCGGGCAAAATAGAGGAGAGGACACGAATGGTTGGTTCACTGAATGGTACGAGTGCGCCAGACGTTGTCATTGAGGCACGGAACGTCGTGAAGACGTACAACACCGGCGGTGTTCTTGTGCATGCCCTCAAAGGGGTGAGCCTCGAGGTCCGCCGTGGCGAGATGGTCGCGATCATGGGCCCTTCAGGGTGCGGCAAGACAACGCTCCTCAACAGCCTCTCCGGACTCGATGATTTCGACTCGGGCCTGGTGCTCATCAACGGCGCAGACATCAATAAGATGGCCGATGACCGCAAGACCGAATTTCGTGCGAAGGATATGGGCTTCGTCTTCCAGACGTACAACCTGCTCCCCGTACTCAACGCGGTCGAGAACGTTGAGCTGCCGCTCATCGTGTCTGGTACCAAACCCAGGGTTGCACGCGAGATGGCGCTGGCCGCACTCGACCTCGTACACCTGCGCGATAAGGCGAAGAACCGTCCATCGCAGCTTTCGGGCGGTCAGCGGCAGCGCGTCACGATTGCTCGGGCGCTCGTGAACCGGCCGGCAATCATCTGGGCCGATGAGCCGACCGGCGCACTTGATTCGGCGACTGCCAATGAGATCATGGATCTGATCGTCGATTTGAATACTGCCGAGCATCAGACGTGCGTGCTCGTCACCCACGACCCGAAGGTCGCCGCGCGCTGCCACCGGACGATTCACATGGCCGATGGCGAGATCTCGCACGAGAACACGCAGGCCGAGATGGTTGCCGTGGCGGCCGGGCACTAGGCGTCATAATGAGCGAACTCTTCGGCATATCGATGACCTACATCGCCGCGGGCTGCGTTGCGCTCACCGGCGTCATCCTTCTGTTCGTGGCCTTCATCGCCTGGCGGAACCCGGTGATGTTCAAGACGGGCCTCCGCAACATCCCCCGCCGCAAAGCGCAGACCACGCTCATCATCGTTGGCCTCATGCTTTCCACCGTGATCATCACTGCTGCGTTTGGCACGGGCGACACGATGACGCACAGCATCACGAATGAGGTCTATACCATCCTCGGGCCGGTCGATGAAATCGTCGTCTGGGACACGAAGCTTCACCCCGCTGCGGAGGACCAGCAGGTCATCCCGCTGACCGACGTCCAGAAGCTCGAAGATCAGTTCAAGGATGATCCGGACATCAAGGGCTTCATGCCGTACTTGCGGGAGAGCCTGCCGATGTACAACCAGCGGACACGGCTGAATATCGGCTCGGCACAGATCACCGCGGCCCAGCCGGATGACTTGCAACGCATCTGGGGGGGATTAAAGGACGTCGATGGGAAGCAGGTGACGCTTGCTGCGAACGAGATTGCAGTGAATGAGTCGGCTGCTGGCAAGACAGACACGAAGGTCGGCGACACCATCTCGATCTTCTACCAGGGTAAGCCAGTCGGCCTCACGGTTAAGGCGATCCTCCCAAATAGCATGGTCAGCGGCTCGACCAACACGGTAAACCGGTCGGGTGCAGCGGTGAACTACGACTTCCTGGCCGGCCTCACGAACCGGGCCGGCATGGCGAACTTCGTGGGTGTCTCAAACGATGGGACAACGCACGGAGGCGTTGGCGCGAGCGGCAAGGTGACCGCGAAGCTGAAGTCGGCGCTCGCAGGCACGAACTACACCGTCGAGGAGGCGAAAAAGGACAACGTCGAGTCGGCGCAGCTGGTGGGGAACGTCTTCACTACCCTGTTTGTGGTCATCGGCCTGTTCTCGATCGCTGCTGGCGTCCTCCTGATCTTCTTGATCTTCATCATGTTGGCGGCGGAGCGAAAACCAGAGATGGGGATGGCGCGGGCAGTCGGGGCAAAGCGCCGCCAGATCGTTGAGAGCTTCCTTGCCGAGGGGATGGGGTACGACCTCGGCGCAGCCCTGATTGGCCTCGTTGCCGGGGTCGGCGTGGCTGCAGCGATGGTCTACTTCGTCAAGTACGGGGCGGCGGATAGCCCGGACTTTGGGCTGAACTTGCAGTTCAGCGTGGCCGCGCGGAGCCTGGCGACGGCATTCTGCCTTGGTGTGATCACGACCTTCATCGTCGTGTTCTTCGCTTCGTGGCGTGCCAGCCGGGTCAATATCGTCGCCGCGATCCGCGACCTTCCAGAATCACACCCGGCGAACCCCGAGGCGGCTACCGTTATCGGGTACCTGCGCGGCACCCTCAATGGGTTTGTCGCATTCGGATTCCTCACCGTCGGGTTTATCGGACTGCTGCATTACCAACCACTGCTGCCGTATTTCCTTCTGATGCTCTTTGGGGGCATCGTCGGGCCGTGGGTCGGAATGGTGCGGAACCACAACTTCGGTGCACCGGCCGGACAGCGGAAACAGGGTGACCGCCTGCCCGTCTGGCCGTGGATACTCGGAGGGCTGACGGCGATCCTCGGCGTTGGTGTCATCGTTCTCGTTGGCTATGCCCTCGCAATCCTGACGGTCCGCCTCACACGGGAGCGTCCCCCCCAATCGATCCCGCTCTGGCTCGTGTTGGCAGGAATCCTTGTTCCACCGTTGGGAGTGGTCCTGGTTTCCCTCCAGAGCCGCGGTCGCTCCATTGCCTGGAGTGTCGGCGTTGGTGTCGTCGGACTCGTGGCGGGCATCATGCTCGTTGAATGGGGTGTCTCGGCAGGAAAAATGTTCCCGTTCGGATTGGGTGTGTCGATCGTTGCCCTCTGGGCTGCGGTCTCACTGCGCTATTTCCATATCCACGAGCGGCTGAGTTTTACGGTTACGAGCCTGGTGCTGCTGATTCTCTGGTATCTGCTCCCCGGTGGCCGGCTTGAATGGCTTACCGGCAAACTCACGAGCGGTGTCGAGATGTTCTTCCTGAGCGGTGCCACACTCGTCACGGCGGGCACATTCATCGTTGTGTACAACGCGGATATCCTCCTGCCGCTCGTTGCTCGTGTTGGTTCGCGATTTGGGCGGCTCGTGCCGGCGATCAAGACAGCGGTTGCCTATCCCCTGACGTCGCGTTTCCGTACCGGGCTCACTATCGCGATGATCGGCCTGATCATGTTCGTGCTTTCGATGCAGAGCGCCTTGAACACGAACTTCGCAAAGGCGTTCAGTAGCGATGACGCGTTGGGTGGGTTCGACGTACGCATCCAGGTGAATGCCAACAACCACACCGACCAGCTCGTCCCGGCGATTACCCAGGGAAACCAGGGGCTGCCAGCCGACCAGCAGGCTGACCCGGCGAAGATCGCCGCTACGGCGGAAGTCCGGAGTGCGAGCCCCTTCGAGATCAATATCAAGGACCCGGAGGCGAAGTTCACCGACCCGGCAAAGGAGTGGAAGCAGTACCTCATCCTCGGCGTCGATGACACGTTCGTGGAGAACCAGAAGCTCCCGCTCGAATACCGCGCTGCTGGCTATGCCGACGACAACGCGGTCTGGCAGGCGGTGAAGTCGGGCAAGAACTTCGCAATCATACCCGCGGCGCTCACCGCTGGTGCCCAGGGATTCGGTCCGCCCACGGGCATCGATCAGCCACTCGAACTCGAGCGTTCGCGAACGAAGGAGGGTTTCGCACCGTTCACGCTGACAATGCGCGACCCAGGCACGAAGCAGGAGACGCCCATCACCGTGATCGGTCAGATGAAATCGACCGAAGGGGTGTTCTGGCCGGGAATCGTCATCTCGAAACAGAACCTGCTCTCGGCATTCCCCGAATCCAAGGGCCAGGAGTTCTTCCTCAAGCTGCAACCGGGCACCAATGCGAAGGCCTATGCCAAGCACGTCGAGGCGGCCCTCATCCAGGCATCGACAGACTCGCTGCGGCAGGTCATCGATGACAACCTCGCAATCAACCGGACATTCCTCAACATGTTCCAGGGGTTCCTGGCCCTGGGCCTTCTTGTTGGCATTGCCGCACTCGGGGTCATCTCGTTTCGGGCGGTGGTTGAACGCCGCCAGCAGATTGGGATGCTGCGAGCGATCGGCTACCAGCGGAAGATGGTGCAGCTGAGCTTCCTGCTCGAATCGGGCTTCATTGCGGTCGCTGGCATTGCGCTCGGGCTGGGCCTGGGGGTGAGCTTCGCCTGGAGCCTGTTCACGAGTGGCGAAGTGGGCAGTGAGTCGAAGAATATCGCCTTCACCGTGCCCTGGCTTCAGATCACCGGCGTGACGGTGTTTGCGTTTGTGGCCTCGCTCATCATGACGTGGCTGCCCGCGCGGAATGCGTCGCGCGTGGCTGTCGCCGAGGCGCTGCGGTACGAGTAGAACTGCATTGCGAGACGCGCGAAGGGCGCTGCCACTGGCAGCGCCCTTCGCGCGTGTGGTTGGTGGAGAGACTAGACGAGGCGGATGAAGCGGCCGATGCGGACAGTGTTACGGGCGCGAATGAGCCGCTCCTCGGAACTGGTGGCGCGTGGCCGCTCAGGGGCCGGAGCCTCGTGCCTGGGCTGGCTGTAGTACTCCTCGCGGAAGTGGGCCTCCACCGAGGGCTCGCTCTGTTCAATGAGGTAGATGGCGGAAACGGGATCGATCGTCATGGCTGTCCTCCCATGCGTTCCATAATTGTTCGAACAATCACAAGTTACGGCACGATTCGAGCCAGGTGAATCCCCTGCGGGCCTGTGATAGAACACTCTGATGTGACTATCGACTCCAGAGTGAGATGAGATAGCTGTCGGGGCCCATCACCTGGCACTCGTGCGAGTCGCCA
>WBZR01000949.1_pt1 | contig 40830 bp, 35 predicted proteins | sample 5204231 | NCBI WGS metagenome assembly WBZR01 (sample SAMN12412403, study PRJNA552823) | activated sludge metagenome | isolation source: activated sludge from anammox sidestream of wastewater treatment plant... | place: USA: Virginia | collected 2017-08 | reverse complement strand
GCCGCCGGCCGGTCTCGCCCCAGAAGCCCTCCGGGTCTTTGATCGAGCGCTCGTAGAGCGCATCGTACTTGGCCTTGTCGAGCCACGCACGGGCTGCCCACTCGGGCGTGACGGGATACGTCTTGTCCGACATCGCTAATCCTCCCGGAGTAGATTTTTGTTCTTCAGATTATTGTTCCGTCGTCATTATGGGGAAACGGACGCCATGCGACAACTTCCCCCTTGGTCGAATGCGTTTCGTGGGGGCGGGGCGACGTCCGGCCGCCCCGCCTGGGCTCCGCGTTAGCCGCGCCGTGCGAGCGTGCCGGCGGCTTTGAGACCGGGCGCGTCCTCGTCGGCATCGGGACCGGGATCGTCCGGCGCATGTGGGGTAAAGGCGCGAGGCGGCTCGGCGCGCTCGGCCGCCTTCGCCTGGCGGTCGATGGCGCGCGGCTGCGGGCGTGGCTGCGTGACCGGCTCCGGCACGATGGTGACCGGATCCTCGCGTTCGGCCTGTGGGGCGTCCTTCGCCCCCGCGGGTGCGGTGGCCGGAGGCGGGGCCGCAGCCGGCGCCTCCTCCGCCGCTGCCGTCACGGGCTCGGCCTTGACGATCACGGTCTCCGGCTCGCCCGCCGCGATGAACTCCGTGAGGTCGGCGCCGAGGATGCGCTCCTCGCCGCCCTCGGCTTCGTCCGCCGGCACCTGCCAGACGAAGGCGTCGATCGCCCCCGCCGGCGAGATGGGCGCCCACCGGTCGGAGGTCACGCCGTCGGCGATCCAGGCGGCGTCGCGCGACGCCGTCACCGCGCGCGCCAGCCATTCGCGCGCCCGGCCCTTGTCGCCGCTCTCCTCCGCCTCGATGCGCGCCATCAGCGCCGCCACGCGCCGCGTCAGGCCCTGCTCCGTGAACGGCTGCAGGATGCGCCGCGCCTCGGCATAGTCGTGCGCCTCGATGGCAGCCACCGCGACCGCGATCGAGCTCTCGATGGACATGGGGTTCAAGGCAAAGAGATGCTTCGCGCGGTCGAGACGGTCGCGCGGGCTGTCGCCGATGCGCGCGTAGGCGTAGGCGGTGGCAAGCTCGGGATGCGGTGACTTGGTCCACGTCTTCTGGATGACCTTGGCGGCGCGCGCCGTGTTCCCGCGCGCGGCCAGGAGCCGCCCGGCCACGGCCGCGGCCGGGATGAGGGAGGGGGCGAGGCCGTGCGCTTCGAGCGCCAGCGTCAGCGCTTTCTCAGGATCCTCCTCCTCGAGCGCCAGCGCCTGCGCGGCGAGCAACACCGCACGGCGGCGGTCGGCCACCGGCCGCTCGACGTGACCATGCCGCTTGGCGAGCGTGAGCGTTGCCAGCGCGCCGGCCCAGTCTCCGGCCTTGCACTGGAGATTGAACAGAGCTTCGACCGGCCACGACAGCTTCGGGTTGAGCGTCAGGGCCTGGTCTGCGAACTGCCGCTGCACCTCGGTCTCGCCCTCGCGCCCGGCTTCGAGGAAGAGGCCGCGCAGGCCGAGCTGCTCGGTGTCGGGAGAGGCGAGCATCGCCTCGAAGATCCGCCGCGCCGTGGCTTTGTCGCCCGAGAGCTGCGCGGCCTGTGCGCGCAGGAGATGCGTCAGCGGCTCGTTGGGGAGCGACTTGCGCGCCTGCAGCGCATAGCGCGTCGCCATGGCGCGGTCGCCGGCGCCGATGGCGATCATGCCCGAGGAGAGCGCATCGAGGCCGCGCCGCTGGCGCCGCCGCGTGAGGAAATGGCTGACGGCGGCCGGGCTCGACCAGATCTGGTTGAGCCCCGTCCAGACGAGCAGCGCGAGCCCGATCAGCGCGGCGAGGATCACCACGGCGCGAAACACGCTGGTTTCAACCTCGTAGCCCTGCCACGTGACGAGGAGGGACCCCGGACGGTCGGCGAGCCAGGCGAGACCGCTCGCAATGAGGATTACGCCGAGAAGGAAAAGAACGAGACGCATCATCGCTCACGATCCTCTCAGTTCTGAAGAGGCGCGGCGGCGGGCTCGGGGGCCCCCGCGAGCGACGCCTTGAGCTTCGCGTCGACCGCGGCGATGGCCTGGTCGACCGTATCGCGCGCCGTGACCTTCGTGAGCCAGTCCTCGATCGGCACGCGCGCACGTTGCGGCAAAAGCTTGGCCTGCGCGAGCACGTCGCCGAGCCGGCCCTCGTCGATCGCCGCCTCCATGCGCGCCACGATCGCTTCCGTGCTCGTATCGTCGGCATCGTGGCTGACCCTGCGCACGCGCACGACCGATTTGGCCCCGGCCAGCAGCCGGTCCATCACCGAGCCGTCCGCCGGCTCGAGGTCCGCATCGATCACCGCGTTGATGAGCGGCCGGAACTGAGCCTTGAGCTCGGCGGGCGTCGCCACGCCCGTCTCCTTGAAGCGCTCGAGCGGCGCGAGGTCGAGCTGTCCGCCCGAGGCTCTCTGCACCTCCTCGAGCTCGGCCGCATAGCCCTGCCCCTGCCCGCGATCCAGCGCGCGCTTGAGATTGGAGAGCTCGAGGGAGAGCACGATCCGCTCGGCGTTCTGCTGCCGGCTCTGCTCGTTGCTGGCGATGGTCTGAACGTTTTGCTCGATCTCGGCGATCTTGGTGGTGATCGGGCCCACGGCCGCCGCCACGTCGTCCGGCCTGGCGAACGCCTTGAGCTGGCTCTCGACGGAGCTTCTGAGCTCGGCAACCGCGGCGGCGAGGCGCACGACCTCCTCCTTGGCCGCGGCGGTCACTCCCGCCATGCGGTCCGTATCGGCTTTCGCCGTCTCGGCCTTCTGCGTGGCGCGCGCCTGCTCGCTGCGGAGGTCCGAAAGCTCGCGGCCGAGGCTCTGCGTCGCCGCCTCCACGGCCGCGATCTTCTTCTCCGCATCCGCGGGCAGGCTTTTGCGCAGCTCGGCGATCTCGCCTCCGAGCGACGATTGCAGGTCCGCGATCTTGCCGGAGATCGCCGCGAGATGCGCCACGTCGCCGTCGGCGCCGGAGGCCCCCGACGCGATCAGCGACAGCTGTTCTTCGAGCCGCGAGAGCCGGTCGGCGGTGGCGTCCGTCTTCGGCATGGCGTCGTTGAGCGCCTTGGTCTCGGCCTGGAGCGCGCTCTGCGCGTCGCTCAGTCCCGCGACGTTGCGCGCGAGATTGTCGATCCGCGCCGCGCGGCCTTCGACGTCTCCGAGCCGGGCCGTGAGCGCCGGAAGGTCCTTGGAGGCGCTTTCGAGCGCCGCGATCCGTGCGGCGACGTCGGGCACCCCGCCGTTGAGGCCGGGGAGCCAGTTCGGCCCGAGGAATGACGCGCCGGCATAGACGAGCGCGCCGCCGATGACGCCGGCCGCGAGATGGGAGAAGAAGCCGCCGCCCGAGCCGGTGGGCTTCGGCTTCGGCTCCGGCGCGGAGGCCCCGGGTTGAGGCGAGGCGCTCGCCGCCGCCGTCGTCTTGGAGGCTGCGGCCCCGGATGCCGACGCCGCGGAGGCGGGCGTCGACGGAGACGGCGCGCTGCCGGCGGAGGAGCTGGTCTTCGAGGAGCCGGCGGACGCGTCCAGGGTAGCCTGAGACGCCGCGCTCGGCGGGGTCGCGGGTTGCGCCGGCTTCACTTCCGTCGCCTTGATGTCGAGCGTCGCGTGCGGACGCTTCGTACCAGGAGCATCGGTCCGGCCGCCGTCCTTCGCGGGATCGGGCTTGTCGATCATGAAAGCAGAGTCTCCAGGGGCTTTCGGTCGCCTCCGAGGGGGGGATGAGGCACACCTAGGGTGAGTCTGACGCCTTGCGGGTGATAAGAGCAAGCATTTCTTGAGAGGTAGGCAGGCGGGCGACCGCAACCCCGACGCCGCCGAGCGCGTCGAGCGCCCGGCCGACCGCGTCCGAAAGGCAGAAATGCAGCACCGGGCGGACCGCCGCGCCGAGGTCCGCTGCGCCGATCAACCCGGCGTAGGTCCGTGCCGTTCTGGGCGACATCAGCACAACTCCGTCGAACGCGCCCTCCCGGATGAGGGATACAATGCCCGCCGGAAAGGCGCGCGCCGGTTCCGCGCGGTAAACAGTCTCGATACGGACGGTAAATCCCCGTGCCGCGAGCACGCCTTTGAGATCGAAGGCCAGCGTCTCGCCCGCAAGGTGCACGAGCGGCCCGGCCCCAGGCTCCGCCGCGGACGCGATCAGCGCCGCAAGCTCGCGCCCCGTCCCCGGCCCTTCGACCACATGGCGGAAGCCGCGCGCGCGCGCCAGAGCGCCCGTCCCCGGCCCGACCGCATAGAGCGGGAGCGCCAGGACCGGCTCTGCGAACGGCGCGACGGACTTCAGCGCATTGCGGCTCGTCACGATCAGCCCGCCCGCACCGTCGAGGTCCGGCGTTGCCCCCGTTGGCACGATGGAGAGCAAGGGCGCCGGCGTGATGCGGTGCCCCGCCGCGATCAGCGCCTCCGTAAGCGGATCGGGCTCCGCACCCGCCTCCGGTCTCGTCAGCAGGAGATGCATCAGAAGGACCGCGCGAGAAGAGCGTTCGCGCCGAGCTCGATGAGCGCATCCGCCGCCGCCGTGCCGATCGCGTCGGCGACCTCGGCGGGGCCTTCGCGCGTGATGTCGAAGCTCTGCGCGCCGTCCACCGAGAACACCATGCCGCGGAACCTCAGCGTGTCGCCGAGGAGCTCCGCAAGGCCCGCGATCGGCGTGCGGCACGACCCCTCGAGCCGCGCCAGGAAGGCGCGCTCCGCCGCGACGCAGCGCCTTGTCGCCGCATCGTCGAGCGGCGCCACGGCTTGGGCCGTTGCCGCGTCGTCGCCGCGGATCTCGACGGCGATGGCGCCTTGGGCGACGGCAGGCAGCATCTCCTCCGTCGCGATCGGCGCGGTGATCCGGTCCGCCATGCCGAGCCGCTTCAGGCCCGCGCAGGCGAGCAGCGTCGCGTCGGCCACGCCGTCCGCAAGCTTCTTGAGGCGCGTCTGCACGTTGCCGCGGAACCCGACCACCTGGAGATCCGGCCGGAGGCGCTTCACCTGTGCTTGCCGCCTGAGGCTCGACGTGCCGACCACCGCGCCCTCGGGCAGGGCTGCGAGCGCGGTGTACTTGAGCGAGAGGAAGGCATCGCGCACGTCCTCGCGTTTGAGCACGGCGCCGACCGCGAGCCCGTCCGGCAGCACCGTCTGCATGTCCTTCATGGAGTGCACGGCGAGATCGATCTCGCGCGCGATCAGCGCCTCCTCGATCTCCTTGGTGAAGAGCCCCTTGCCGCCGACCTCGGCCAGCGGCCGGTCCTGGATGACATCGCCCGTGGTCTTGTAGACGCGGATCTCGACCGCCGCTTCCGGAAGCCCGTGTGCCGCCATGAGGCGCGCCCGCACCTCGTAAGCCTGGGCCAGGGCGAGGGGCGAACCGCGCGTGCCGATGCGGAGGGTGCGAGCTTGCAAGTCGAGGGCTCCCGGTGTTAGGGCCACGGTGCTCCGCGGCGGCGCCATTAATGCCCGCCCCGCGGAGCGAACGCAAATCGGCCTCTGGCCGGGTCGCGAGGTCTGGGTCATGCTTCCGTCGAGCCGCAAGGCCACGCCCTATCGTGGGCGTATCTGGATCCCGGCCTCCGCCGAGATGGCGTTGAGGGTGTTGCGGCCGCTTGGCATGAATTCCCCGCCACTCCGGCGAAGGCCGGAGTCCCGACACGCCGCAACCAGGCCCGGCCCCTCGTCTCCGCCAGGGAGGCGCCCGTGACCATCGGATCGGCCGCGCCTGGGAAGCCCCTGATCGTCCTGGGCATCGAGACGAGCTGCGACGAGACGGCCGCCGCCGTCGTCGTGCGCGAGGGCGAGGCGAACGGCCGTATTCTCTCCAATGTCGTGCGCTCCCAGCTTGCCGAGCATCGCCCGTATGGCGGTGTCGTGCCGGAGATCGCAGCGCGCGCCCACGTCGAAAGCCTGGATACGATCATCGAGGCGGCGCTGGCGGAGGCCGGCGTCGCACTGTCCGACCTCTCGGGCATCGCGGCGACGGCCGGGCCGGGCCTGAACGGTGGCCTCGTCGTCGGCCTCGTGACGGGAAAGACACTGGCACTCGCGGCCGGCAAACCGTTCCTCGCCGTCAATCATCTCGAGGCTCATGCGTTGACTGTCGGGCTGACCGAAGGTCTCGCGCCGCCCTACCTCATGCTGCTCGTCTCGGGCGGCCACACCCAGACGCTTCTGGTCGAGGGGGTCGGCCGTTATCGCCGCATCGGCACCACCATCGACGATGCGATCGGCGAGGCCTTCGACAAGACGGCCAAGCTTCTGGGTCTCGGCTATCCGGGAGGGCCCGAGGTCGAGCGCCGGGCTCTGAGCGGCAACGCCGCGCGCATTCCGCTACCGCGCCCCATGGTCGGCCGCGCGGAGCCGCATTTCTCGCTCGCCGGCCTCAAGACCGCGCTGCGCCAGCGCGCCGAGGCGGCAGCTCCTCTCTCGGCCCAGGATGTCTCCGATCTCTGCGCCGCCTTCGAGGCCGCCGTCTGCGATATCGTCGTCGACCGCCTCGCCCGCGCCATGGAGCTCTCCGAAGCGGCGTTCGCGTCCGGCGCCCCGCGCTGGCTCGCGGTGGCCGGCGGTGTGGCCGCCAACAGGTCCATCGCCGCCGCGCTTGAGGGCCTCGCCGCGACGCGCGGCTTTCGCCTCTCCGTGCCCCCGCCCCACCTCTGCACGGACAACGGCGCCATGATCGCCTGGGCCGGCGCCGAGCGGCTGGCGCGCGGGCTCGTCGACGGGTTGGATTTCGCCGCGCGGCCCCGCTGGCCGCTCGATCCCGAAGCCCCCGCCGCCATCGGCGCCGGCGTCAAGGCTTAGCTGCGGTAGGCCGAAACAGGCCGCCCGCGGGTCTCGCTTGCCCGTCGGGCTCAGCGCTCTTTCTGGTCTTGGCTTGCGCTGGCTCACCGGGACCTCCTCCAATCATGAGGTCACGGCCTAGAACCCGTCGTTTGAAAACCATCGCGGCAGCGGCGCCCGGGGCCCGCGCCGTGGTATGACGGCGCCACGGGCAGGGAGGATGCGAGGCGATGACCATCGACAGGATTGGCGTAATCGGAGGCGGCGCCTGGGGCACGGCGCTGGCGCAGACGCTGGCGCTCGCCGGCCGCGAGGTCGTGCTCTGGGCGCGCGAGAAGGAAACCGTCTCCGACATCAACACCCGCCACGTCAACCGCACCTTCCTGCCCGGCATCGCGCTCGACCCGCGGCTTGTCGCGACCGACAGGCTCGAGACGTGTGCCGCCGCCGACGCCATCCTGCTCGTCTGCCCGGCCCAGCACGTGCGCCGGGTCGCGACCGCGCTCGCCCCGAAGACGCGGCCCGGCCAGCCGCTCGTCGTCTGCGCCAAGGGCGTCGAGCAGGCGACCGGCAAGCTGATGGGCGAGGTCCTGGCCGAGACCGTGCCGGAGGCGACGCTCGCCGTGCTCTCGGGTCCGAGCTTTGCCGCCGACGTCGCGCGCGGATTGCCGGCAGCCCTCACGCTCGCCTGTCGCGACGAGCGCCTCGGCCGGACCCTGGCCGAGCGCCTGGGCGACCGCCAGCTCCGCCTCTACTGGTCGGACGATCTCGTCGGCGTGGAGCTCGGCGGCGCGCTGAAGAACGTGCTCGCCATCGCCGCCGGCATCGTCGACGGCAAGGGCATGGGCACGAGCGCGGCGGCCGCTCTGGTGACGCGTGGCTTCGCCGAGATGCGCCGTCTCGGCCACGCGCTGGGCGCGCGGCCCGAGACGCTGATGGGACTGTCGGGTCTGGGCGATCTGGTGCTGACCTGCGGCAGCCCGCAGTCGCGCAACATGAGCCTTGGCCGCGCGCTCGGCCAGGGGGAGAGCCTGGAGGCCGTGCTGGGAGCCCGCGTCTCGGTGGCCGAAGGCGTCTATACGGCCGCAGCCGTCGTGCGGCTTGCCGGCGAGAAGCGGGTGGAGATGCCGATCTCCGCCGCCGTGCACGCCATTCTCGAAGGCCGTATCTCTGTGGACGACGCCATCGCGGGCCTCATGAGCCGTCCCATCAAGGCCGAGGACTAGACCCGGACCTCGTGATGGGACGAGCAGTGAGGGGCGAGGACGCCCATGCTTGAGCCGCCGATGAGATGGCGTAAGCTCGCGCCGGACGCGAGAGACGAGGCGGAGACCGCATGACCTACTGGTTGCTGAAGTCCGAACCCGATGCCTTTTCCTGGGACGACCTCCTCGCGAAGGGGGCGGCGGGCGAGCCGTGGACGGGCGTGCGCAACTTCACGGCGCGCAACAACATGAAGGCCATGCAGATCGGCGACCTCGGCTTCTTCTATCATTCCAACATCGGCAAGGAGGTCGTCGGCATCTGTGAAGTGATCGCACGCGCCCATCCCGATGAGACCGACGAGACCGGCAAATGGCAGTGCGTCGACGTGCGCGCGGTGGAGCCTCTGCCGCGTCCGGTGACGCTCGCCGACGTGAAGGCGAACCCGAAGCTTTCGGGGATGGCGCTGGTGAAGACGTCCCGCCTCTCGGTGCAGCCGGTGACGGATGCGGAATGGGCCGAGGTGTGCCGCATGGGTGGCCTCGCAAGCCCGAAGCCGGCGCACGCTGCAGGACGCCGCGCGTCCGCGGCCGGCACGCCCCGGAAAAAGAAGGCATGAGCGTCACCCCGCCCGGCGCGCTGGATCCCGATGACAGAGCGGCCGCAGAGAGCTTCATCGCCGCCAACACGCGGCCGCTGGCGCCCCCGCTCGTGCCCGAGATCCGCCTCCACCTGGCCGAGGAGAGCCTGCCGATCTGGCAGAGGACCGAGGAGGAGCTGGGGGAGATGAACGTGCCGCCGCCCTATTGGGCCTTTGCCTGGGCCGGCGGCCAGGCGCTTGCCCGCTACCTGCTCGACAATCCGGCTCTCGTCGTGAATAAGCCCGTCGTCGACCTCGGCACGGGGTCGGGTCTCGCCGCCATCGCCGCCAAGCGCGCCGGCGCCGCAACCGTGCTCGCCGCCGACATCGATGCGCTGGCCCTCGCGGCTGTCCGCGTCAATGCCGCCTTGAACGGCGTCAGTCTCGAGACGACCTGCGATGATCTCCTCGCGGGGCCTCCGGGCCCGGCGGCCGTGGTGCTCGTCGGCGACCTGTTCTACGAGCGCGAGCTTGCAGAGCGCGTCACGGCCTACATCGTTGAGGCGGCCGCCCAAGGCGCCCGTGTGCTGATCGGCGACCCGCAGCGGAGCTATTTCCCACAGGGTCGCTTCGGGCGCGCTGCCACCTACCAGGTGCCTGTCACGCGTGAGCTCGAGGACGCTGAGATCAAGCGCACCTCTGTCTGGCAGCTCTGAGCGCTTATTGCCGGGTCCCCGGCTCCTCGCGCCGGCGCAGGAGCTTGGCGTGCAGCGCGCGTGCCGTCGCCTCGATCTCGGGGAGCCGACCGTGCCGCAGCTCGGAGGCGACGACCTTCATGGCCGCCGAAAGCGTCATGGGGTGGACGAGTCCGAGCCGCACGATGAGGCGTAAGGCGTCCGTTTCGGCATCCCCTTGGATCCGGATGGGCTGACGCATGCGGAGGATCAGATCGTCCAGAACCGGGTTCCGGGACGTCATGGCCGTTGCCTCCCATCGGTGCGAAGGGATCGTCGTCCCCGATCGTGGCCCCCAATCGTGGCCTTGAGATGTGAGAGTTTAACGCCTCGGGACCCGACTGGGGTTCCGAGGCCCTCCGGCTGCGCCCTGCGGCGCAGGCGCGCGGGGTTTGTAGCAGCCGGGTCTGCACGTCGGCCTTGAACGGAGGGCGAATTCGGCCTATCAAGGCGCGCTTCCGGCCCCGGCGCGGGCTCGGACGGCGACAAGCCGCAATAGCTCAGTTGGTAGAGCACGTCATTCGTAATGACGGGGTCCCGTGTTCGAGTCACGGTTGCGGCACCAAAAACTTCATTAGAGTTCAATTGTCTGCACCATTGGCGGCCCCACGAGCTGTGGTGACGGAGGAAACGACGAGGCCCAGGCCATACGGGAATTGGCGCGCGCCGTCGTGCTCGAGACGCAGTGCTGCTCGGCAAACCGGGCCGCCCGAAGTCTGCCACCCTATGCCCAGCCACGACGCGATGGCGAAGGTGGCAAGGGACGGGAGGCTGCATCCTGTCGTATCGGTGTTGGAGCCGCCCAGAGATGCGGCCGGCTCCTTTTTCGTTTGGACTGCCGCGTTGAACGCCGGCTCTTACGGAGAGCTCCGCGTGCTGGGCCGTCGGAGATACGCGACGGGGTCGCTCAGCGCTCAGGCAAACAGCGATAGCTTTCCGAAATGCTCGGCCAGCAGATAGTAGACCGTCACCCGGTTCCGGGCGCGCTCGCCTTTGAGCTTGTCACCAACTGCCGCGATGGCCTGGTCGAGCTCGGCATCCGGAGCGGTGAGGCCCAGTTTCTTCTTGAGGAAATTATCGCGGACCCTCGCGACCTCCTGCTTGTCGCTGAACGAGACAAGCGAGGAATCCCTCTGCTGCAAGGCGATCCCGGCGTAGCGCACGATGCCGGCAATCGCCGCATCATCCGCGTCGGGAACGTGCTTCTTGACGTTCGCGGCCCAGTCCGTCGTCATGTGTCACCTCCAGATATACCGACCGAAAACTCCAACGCACTCAAGGTAAAGCGTAGCACGCCCGCCGTCTCTCCCCGATCGGACTTTAGGTCAGCGGTGTCTAGGTCGTCCATGGTTCCGCTCGCCGGCGCTGGCCGGGTTTAGGATCGCAGCCACGCGAGGAGAGAGGACGGAGCAACCGCATAGGCTCCGCATCCGTCCGCCCGCCGATCGGAAATTGGTCGCCTTCTCGTCAATGCCCGCCAAAGACGAGAACCTGGATGGGAAACACGAGCGCCTGCAGACGCAGGATCAATGCGTGCACGACGCTGACGGTGTCTACCACGTGCAGTCCCAGCCACCTCCAAAAGCCGATGTCAGGGTCTGAGAGTCGGTCGTGGTTGTTCGTGTAAGCGTTTGCGATGCAGCTGCTGCCCGGAGTGACCCGGTCGATGCCGCCCTCGAAAAGCGGCTGCATAAAAACGGTCAGCGTGCCGGGAGCGCCGGTCTTGGCGGGATCGATCAACTGTTCTCCGGCTCTCACTTGTCCGGCGGCGATGAAACTCTGGACGTCCGTGACGACCATAGGAATGACGGTCCAGGGAACAGAGGCACACGTCACCTCGGCCACCATGCCCACCCGCATCACCTGAGATTCAATTTGGTTGAAGCCGGCGATGAGATATTTCCGGCCCGCCTCGGAGGGAATGAGAATGCCCGCCGGCCGCATGAGCGGGTTGACGATATCGCCGACACGAAGCGTGAACTGTTCGATGTAGCCCGCGACGCCGGCATAAACCACGGTTTTGCTCAGCGCGACCTGCGCCTGCTGGCGCGCCGCCTCCGCACTGGCCCGGGCGGCGGGAAGCAGCGTCGAGAGCTTCTTTTCGGCGCTTTCCTTGGCTGCAACGGCAGCGGCGACCGCGCCTTGGTGCCCGTCCACGATCGTCTGCAAGCGCTCGACTTCGCGTTGGGTGACAACGTCTGCGTTTCGCCGCTGCAGCTCCTGCTTCGTCGCCAGCTCGTCGACCGCCTGCTTGAGGGCGCTTTCCGCCTGTTGGATCTGGCCCGCGGCCCCGGCGATGTCCGCCTGTGCGACGGCCATCTGGCCATCGATCTCGGCAATCTTCTTGTCGGCGACGTCGAGCGCCGCCCGCTCGTCGTTGCTGTCCAGCTTGAAGATCGGCTGGCCTTTTTCGACCTTGTCCGTCACCCCGACGAGCACCTCCGACACGCGGCCGCTGGTTTCCGGAAGAATCGGGATCGTGCGAAAATAGGATGTTACGGCGGACGTCGACGGGTGGAAGTAGAAGATGACCGTGATCAGGCCGACCGTTAGCATCAAACAGGTGGTGATGCCGTACCTCAGCTCGTACCAGAACGAGTAGAAGGTGATCTCGTGTCCGAACCGCTTGCCTTGGCCGTAGCGGCGGTAAAGGTAGTCCGGAAAGAGCGTGAAGAGCGAACACACCAGAAGCTCGAGCATGTCTCAGGATCCCTGCTTCGCGCTGTCGCCAGTGATCGCGCTCTCGGATGGAAGCATTGTCCGGGCATCCTCTGCGGCTTTCGGATAGTGAGCCGCGCCGTCTGCGGTCGCAATTCGATCCAGCGAGCCGGCCATCTGGTTGAGAGGCTTTCGCAAATCCCATGATGCAAAATCCGGGAAGCGAATAAGGGCGAGCAGCAGTGCTGCAACCCAGAACGCATGGATATGCGTGAACAATGACAGCAGCGCCAACACGGCCACGATGTCGAATTGCACTTTGTTGTGCACCATCCGCTCCGGCAAAGAGTGCAGCCAGAAGAAGAAGACGCCGATGCCAAGCACCGAAAAGACGAGGACGATCGCCATGATCACCATCAGCACGTCGGTCTGGCCGGGCGCAGTGATGAAGAAGGGCAGATGATGAGGCGCGGCCTCATTGAGAGATGGGCTCATTCGCATCCCCTAAACGAGCTGGATCACCACTCACCAAAGCGCGCCCGCGATCCCGATTGATGGGGATGCGTGCGTCTGGCGAGCTTCGCGACGGTGGTTTTTTTAAATGTCGTGCAAAGGTGGTAGGGCCATGTCTGCGGCGGATAGTATGACCTTGTCGCGTCCGCGTACATCCCCGACAAAGAGCGAACGTAACCATCGGAGACGACGCGCCCTCTGCGTTTCGCGGGCGTCGGGTTGGAATGGCATTCCGGGCGCGAGCGACGCTGGGGCAGCGCCGTCCCAAGGGACGGCGAACTTTTCAAAAATGTAAGGCAACCGCCAGGCGCCCCCGATCGTAGGTCTGGCATGGCAGCTTGATCGCCTGCTTGTGGCGAGCGCCGGGCGCTCCCGATCAACGCAGATCGAGCAGAAAGGAACATGTCCATGACGACAGTCAAAAGCGCCGCTCTGGCGCTGGCGGCAGCATTGTGCGCCGCAACGCTGGCGGGTGCCGCACAGGCGAGGGGTCCCTCCTTCGCCGGGGGCGGACCCGGAGGCCACGTCGGGTCAATGGGGCCCTCGATGGGCCATATGGGACACATGGGCCATATGGGACCCGGTCACATGGGACATAGCCACATGGGGCATGGCCACATAGGACACGTGGCGCACGGGATTGACGGCCATCACCATCACCACCACCACGGCTTTTTCCCGGTGTATGGCTTCGGCATCGACGGCGGCTACTACGATGACGGCTATTATGACTACGGCTATTACGACGACGGTCCCTATGAGGACTGCTACCGCGTTTATCGTCATCACCGCTGGCGGGTTGTTTGCGATGACTGACGATCGGGCCGTCTCGTGAAGCGGGTCGAGGTGGAGAGCCGCGCGGGTCGAACGATACGCGGACGGAACGAAGTGTCCCACGCCGCGTTGTGTCGGCGATCACGATCCATCCATCCCATTTCGAGCCGTAACCCTCGTTCACAAAGGAGCCGCCCATGGCCCAGTCGTATCAGCCTCACTCGTCCGGCATCGAAGCCTGCGCGCGGGAGGGCCAGGACACCTTGCAAGAGCTGCGGCAGAAGGCTGACGCCGTCGCCGACCAGGGCGCCAAAGCGATGGAGGCCGCCGGCGAGACGGCCGAGCACGCCTTCGCCGCGACCAAGCGCTTCGTGCAGGATCAGCCTTACGTCGCCATCGGCGCCGTCATCGTGGCGGGATGCGCATTGGGCGCGCTCTGGAAGCTGTCGGCCGGACGCCGTGACCCGGCCCTTCTCGACCGCCTCTCCGACTACGTGGAGCCCGGCTACCGGGCCCTGCGCCGGCGCATCTAGCAATACGGAAGCCCCGCAAGGAAGCCCATTCGCCTCAGGCGGATGGGCTTTCGCTATCAGGCCGGAACCGCTTTGCGGGCTGGTGCGTTCAGTCTCGCAGGAGTCCGGGAGGATCAGCCCATGACTGCAAGCAGACGCAAGCAGAATGCCGAGCTCGAGAAGGATCTCGACAAGGCTCTCGAAGCGACGTTCCCCGCGAGCGATCCGGTCGCCATCGAAGGCAAGACCTCGGATCGTCCGGATCGCCCCGTCAATCGCCGCCCGCCCACGATCGATAAGGGCCTGGTCGACGCCTTGGCCAAAAAGGTGGCGAAGAAGAAAGGCGCGGCCTGAGGCGGCTGCGCCATGATGCGGCTGCGCCAAAAGCGATGGCGGCGGCTCCGGAGCGATGCGCTCGAGAGGCCGCCGCTCGACACCAAGGTACGCGGGACCCAATCCCTGGCGCGTGACAGGGATTAAACCGCGAAATCGTTTCAACTCTGCAAACAAACGCCGGCGCGGCGAGAAAGTTTGCGGCGGCGTGTCCGGGTCGCTGCCGTCACGCGCCGTCCCGGCCGTCTGCCGTCTCCGAGACCCGCAGCAGCGCGCCGACGAGGGGCACGCTCACCGCGTGCGGAAGGAGTTTGAGCGCAAGCGCGGCGAGCGGCGGCAGCACGCCGGGCACGATGACCGTGCGCCCGAGGCGATAGCCAAGGTACGCGCTCCGCGCCACGGCCTCCGCCCGCATCGCCGGGAGGATGGCCCGATAGAGCGCGCCTTCGGCCCCCATGGCACGATGGAAGGTCGTCTCCACAGGCCCCGGCGCCACGGCTGCGATCCTGACGCCGCGCCCCCGGGCTTCATGCGCCACCGCTTCCGTGAGCGAGACGAGATAGGCTTTGCTCGCATAATACGCCGCCTGATAAGGGCCGGGCACCAGGCCGCCGAGGGAGGCGACGTTGAGGATGCCGCCGCGCCCGCGGGCGAGCATCGCCGGCAGCAGATGGTTCATGAGGCGCGTCGGAGCCGCGATATTGAGCGCGATCAGCCGCTCGAGATCCTGCGCCCGCTGATCGGCGAGGACGCCGGCGAGACCCGATCCCGCGTTGTTGACGAGCACGTCGCCATAGAGCCCCGCCGCGCAAAGGGCTGCATCGAGCCGGTCCGGCGCCTCCGCGTGCGTGACGTCGAGCGGAATGGCAACGGCCCTGACGCCGGTTGCGCGCGCGATCTCCGCCGCCGCCGCCGCGAGCGGTCCCTCATCGCGTGCGACCAGCGCGACAGCGCACCCCGCCTCGGCAAAGCGCCGCGCCAGGGCCCGCCCGATCCCGCGGGAAGCCCCCGTGACGATCACGGCGGGCGCCCGCCCGCTCACGGCCGCGAGCGCCTCCGCATGGGGACGCGCCGACCGGCCGATCCAGAGGTCGGCGAGAGAGGCCAGGACTCCAAGAGCGTTGCGCGGCATCGGACGGTCGGGGTTCGGTCGAGACGAGCGAGCGGGTCGGATCGAACGACTACCGCATGGATCGTTTTGATTTTGAAGGGCGAATGCGCAAAAACGCCGCAAACCCTTGATCCCGGCGCCGCGTCTGTCCGCTCCGCCGATGCGCGGAGCCTCAAATGCGCCGCGATCCTGTGGATATCTTTGAAAAAGCGCAGCGTTGGCCATAAAATGCCGCGACGGGCGGCGCCGCCGACGGCGTGACCGGAGCGCGGCCCCTGCGAGATCGCGCACGAAGGTTGCGCACAAGCTCACGATCCCGCGGCGGACCAGGAGCAAGACCACCGACCGCCCTGGTCCGCGTCTCGAGCATGCACCGACGAGGACGTTGGGCATTGCGTGCGCGCCAATCGCGCTCGATCTCGCACACGATTGGCTCGCAGGTCGGATGACTGGTGGAGGAGCCTACCATGAATGCCAATGCATCAAGATCGCTGGCCGACCGGGGTCTGGACAACAATCCGGGTCTCGCCTCATTTGAAGCCTGGCTCGGCATGAACCGTCCCGTGCTGGCGGCCATGACCGAGCTGAACGGCCGCTTCCTCGAGCAGATGTCGCGGGCGAACAACGAGTGGCTGGGGTTCGTCAACCGGCGCTTGAACGAGGACGTGGCCGCATCGCAGCGCTTCATGGAATGCAAGACGATGCAGGACCTGTTCGCGGTGTACTCGGACTTCTTTCAGCGTGCCCAGCAGCAGTATCAGGCCGAGTTCCAGTATTTTGCCCGGCTGAACCAGAAGCTCGCTGATGAGACGGCCTCCGTGATCAAATCCCACATGGACGAGATCGAGGCGGACGTCCGCCATTAGAGCATTTTCGAGCGACGTGATCTCCACGTCGCACGAGGACAACGCTCGACCGATGTGTTTCTCGGGATGCGTTTCTCGGGCGGCCGCAGGTGCGTCGCCGGTCAGACCGTATGTTTGCGCGCTGCCGCCGCGCGCGCCGTGCGTTGCGCCAGCGGCGAGAGCAGGACGATCACCGCCACGATCGCGAGCCCGAACACCAGCGCCAGCGACAGCTCGTCGGCGCCCGAGCCGAGGTAGCGCACGAAGATCGAGACCAGGATGTCGTACTTGAAGACCGCGATCGTGCTCGCCGCGACGCCCGCGAGCTTGGCGGCGAGCTCGAGATCGTGATCGTGCTGGCGGAACGAGAACAGAAGCAGCAGCATCGCCCAGGCGCCGAACAGGAAGCTTATGAGCGGCACGATGGCGCGGAAGCCGCCCCTCTGTTGCACGCCGAACAGTGCATCCGCTGACTGCACGTAGGCTTGGCTCATGAGCGGGAAGAAGATCATCGCTGCGGCTCCCACCAGGACGCCGATCTCGATGCGCCCGATCTGGTCGGGATAGTGCGTCTTGACGCCCGAGTGACGGACCGTCAGCAGGATGCTGATGGCGAGCAGGATGAACAGGAAGAACACTTTGCCGGGCAGCAGCAGCCTGTGGATGCGGCCGGTGACCGATTGCTCGGAGGGATCGAGATAAAGCCGGTCGATCGCCGATTGGTAGCGTTGCTGGGCCTGGCAGCACTCCCCGTCCGTGCTGAGCGGGGGCGCGTCCGAGAGCGGCGTCGAGGCGAAGCAGAACCGGCGGGGCTCTTCGGTCTCCTCGCGCGCGATCAGCGGCTCCGCCCGGCAGGAGCGGTAGAACTCGTGCACGCCGAGCCGGTTGCGGCTCACCGTGCGCAGGTTGCTCACCCCGTCGAGGAGCGCAATGCGCGCGCAAGGCCGCCCCGCGTCTCCGCACCCGGCCGGCTCGCTCGTGTCCGCCGCAAGGGTCGCGGGCTTGAGGTCCCAGACGGAGCGGTGCGGATTGGACGTGAGGCCGCCCGCCACGTGGGCCGCGAGCGCACCGAGGAGCATGAGCCCGGCGAGGAACCGTGTCGGCCCAAGGCGGACGTGGCGCCAGTACAGGTCCACGAAGGCGCAGGACGGCAGATAGAACGCCGCGAGCGCAACCAGGCCGAGCGTCGGGAAGAACAGGAAGAGATGGCTGTCGAACGTGATGAAGGTGAGGGCCTTTTCCGGTCCGAATTCCCAGATCAGGAGCGCCGGGACCGCCACGAACGACGCCCCGAGCAGCACATAGACGACGAACACGAACGCGCGCGCACCGAAAGACATGACGGAAGGCCTGCCTGGCAAAGGATCTCCATTTCGCGGCCGCAGTATGCCGGGCCCGGCCGGGCCGGCCTAGGGCTTCCCGGCCACGCTCCGCCGCCAACCCGCACGGGCGGCTTCGCCGCCAACTCGCACGGCGGCTCCGCCGCCAATCCGCACGGGGCGCGGGCCGAAGAGGTGGCCCACGGCCGGGCGTGGCCGCGCTACGCGGCCACCGCGAGGGGCTGGTCCGGCTCGACGCTCTCGACCGGAGCGGGCGCGGTCGCCCGGGGGCGCACCACGCGCTCGCAGGGAATGCCGTGCCAGTGCGTTCCGGCCGGAAGCGTCTCGCCCTTCATGAGGACCGAGAGCGGACCGAGCGCGGCACCCGCCTCCATCTCCGTGCCGTAGAGCACGACGGCCATGTTGCCGACCGAGCAGCCGTCTCCGATCTTGAGGCGGTCGGCCTTGAAGATGCGGTCCTCGAAGAGGTGCGTCTGGATGGTGGCGCCGAGGTTGAGGCACGCCCTGTCGCCGATCTCGACCAGGTCGAACTCGGAGAACAGCGTCGTGTCGATGAAGCACCACTTGCCGATCTTGCAACCCATCATGCGCAGGCAGGGGGCGATCAACGGCGTGCCCATCAGCGGCTGCATCGCTGCCGCCGCAATGGTCTCGTAGACACCGTTCACGAGCTCGTTGTGCCAGACGTAGCGCGACCACAAGGGCTTCACGACCGGCCCGTGCGCGCCGGTCAGGACCTCCTTCAGCATCGCGGTGGCGAGGATCGCCGCGTAGGCGAGCCCGAGCGCGACGGCCGGCATGAGCGCCAGCACCGCGAGGAGGCCGAGCGACCGGAAGCCGGCGACGAGGAAGGCGACGAACGCCACGGCGCAGGCGATCGTGATGACGCTCGGCAGCAGGATGCGCACCGCATCCGTGAGCGCCCGCTCCAGCCGCGCAAAGAGGCTCGGCTTGAAGATCTGGGCCTCCGCGAAGCAGCAGTCCCGTTGCGTGTTGGGGAGCGCGAAGCTCGGCGAGCCGAGCCACCGCGTGCCGTTCGGCACCACGGCCATGTCCGCCGGCGGCGTCGAGGAGACGCCGATCAGAACGTCGTCGCCGATCGTGTGGCCGCCGGTGACGACCGCGCTGTTGCCGATGAACGTCCGCGATCCGATCTTGACCGCGCCGACCTCGAGCCTGTCGTTGTGGATGCGCTCGCCGCCGACCAAGCAGGCGTCCGCAAGGAAGCTCCCTTCGCCGATCTCGAGCACGTCGGGGCAGATCTGCGAGACGGTCGAGATCTCGACCCCCTTGCCGATCTTGGCGCCGAAGGCGCGCAGCAGGCCGGGCAGGTAGACCGTCGCATACACCGGCATCAAGAGCGTCTTGGTGTTCTCGAGCAGATAGGCGGCGAACCAATGGCGCAGATAGTGGAAGCTGTAGAGCGAGGTCGTGCCGGGCTTGAGCGGGCCGATCAGGCGTTTCAGCATGATCGCGCCGCGGATGTAGGTGAAGAGCCCGACTGGGATCGAGGCGAACGCCGCCGCCACGCCCCACCACGGACCGCCGAGGTAGAGCGCGCCACCCACGAGCGCGATCGAAGGAAGCGCGGTGAGAAGCAGAAAATAGCCCATGGCATAGATCAGGATCAGGTGCACGAGGCCGAAGAACGCGCGCACGAGCTTGTGGCCCATACGGCGCAGCGGCGTGGCGTTCTTCACGGCGCGCCGCCGCTCGGGCACGTTGACGGCGGCAGGCAGTGCGGGAATGCCCCGGCGCGTTTCGCCGGCCGCCATCTCGATGCCGTCGGCCAGCAGCGACATGTCGTCGAGGCGCGATCCGTCGCCCATGCGCGACCCGAGACCGAGCGCGCACTGCATGCCGACGAAGCAGTCGTTGCCGATGCTGACGGGCGCGATGACGAGATAGCCGCCCTCGACGCGATAGCCGAGGATCTGGGTTTCCGCCCCGATGCTGGCGTTGTCGCCGATCGACACCATGTCCCACGCACTCGAGAGGTTCGTGGAGAGGGTCACGTCGCGTCCGATCTTTGCGCCCATCGCGCGCCAGTAGAGGCTCATGAGCGGCGTGCCCTTGAACATCTCGGCCCAGGCGAGGGCCTGGAAGCGGTTGGCGATCCACCAGCGCAGGTAATAGCTGCCCCAGAGCGGATAGCGCCCGGCCTGATAGCGTCCGATGACGATCCACTTCACCGCGATGCTGAGCAGGAGCAGGAACGGCCAGGCCACGAAGCCGACCACGGTCGAGAGTGCCGCGGCCACGGTCCAGTGCATGTGGCCGTCAACGACGGCCGTAACGGCGAGCACCACGTATGTGAGCGGCAGCGCGAGCACCGCGTAATAGGCCGTTGCCGCGACGGCCTGCACGGTCGCCGTGGTCCAGCGGACCAGCGGGTGCACGCTGGCGAAGGCGATCTCGCTCGCCGTCGGGCCGCCACGGGCGGCGTCGTCCTCGGCGCCGTCGGCCTGGAGGTCGTCCTGACGGCCGTCGTTGGTGTGGGCGAGATGCGTGGCGAGGCCGCGGACCGTGCGGTGCTCGTAGATGTCGCGCACGGAGAGGAACGTCGAGCCCGTGCTCTCGCGCATGCGCGCGACCGCCTGGGCGGCCAGCAGCGAGTGGCCTCCGAGGTCGAAGAAGAAGTCGGCTTCGACGGAGATCTCGGGCAGGCGGAACGCCTGCTGCCAGGCGTCCGCGATGCGCCGCTCGAGGTCGTTGGCGGGCGCCACCATGACGCCTGCGGCCGCGAGCAGCGTCCGCGGCGCCGGCAGGGCCTTGCGGTCGATCTTGCCGCTCGACATCATCGGCAGCTCAGCCACCACGTCGAGATACTGCGGCACCATGTAGGCCGGCATCCGCTCGCGCAGGAGCGCGGACAGCGCGTTGCGGTCGAGCGCCTGCTCGCCACCCTCGACCACCACATAGGCGGCGAGCTCCTTGAGGTCCGTCACATCGACGACGGTGGCGGCCGCGGCCTTGACCGTCGGGTGCTCGAGCAGCACCGCCTCGATCTCGCTGAGCTCGACGCGGAACCCGCGGATCTTGATCTGGCCGTCGAGCCGCCCGAGGAAGTAGAGCTCACCGTTCTCTCCGAGCCGCACGTGGTCGAACGTCCGGTAGAGGCGCTCGCCGCCGTCCGCGTCGAACGGGCTCTCGATGAAACGCTCGCCCGTGAGCGCGGGGAGGTTCATGTATCCGCGTGCCACGCCGGCGCCGCCGATGTAGAGCTCGCCCGTCTCGCCCGCGGCGACGGGGCGCAGGGCCTCGTCGAGAACGTAGGTTGTGTAGTCGGGCAGCGGCACGCCGATGCTGACGGGCTCGTTCGGCGCGCATTCGCTCCAGGTCGCGACCACGGTGGCTTCCGTGGGCCCGTAGGTGTTGAGCATGCGGCGGCCGGGGATCGCCCAGCGGGAGACCAGCTCGTTGGAGCAGGCTTCGCCGCCGAGCACGAGCGTGCGCACGCTCGACAGATCGCGGTCGATCATCGCCAGCATCGTCGGTACGGTGGAGAAGTAGGTGATCTCCTGCTCGTTGATGAAGTCCGCGACGTCGGACGGCGACCGCAGGATCTCCTCGGTCGGCACGACGAGCGTGCCGCCGAGCGACAGCGCGGCCCAGATCTCCTCCACCGACGCGTCGAACGCGGTCGAGAAGCCCTGGTAGACGCGATCGTCCGCGGTGACTTTGTAAATGCTCTTGAGCGAGCGCACGAACGCCGCCGCATTGCGGTGCTCGATCATCACGCCCTTGGGACGCCCCGTCGAGCCCGATGTGTAGATCACGTAGCAGAGATCCGTCGGCTCGATCTCGCGCGCGAGCGCCGGCGCCGTTGCGGAGAGCCGCGAGATCGCCGTGTGATCGCCGTCGAGATCGATGATCGGCGTCGCGATCGCGCCGTCGACGGCGGCGAGCAGGGCATGCTCCGTGACGAACGCCTTGGCATCCGAATCCTCGAGGATCGCCCGGATGCGCTCGAGCGGGAACCTGGGATCGATAGGCACGTAGCCGGCACCCGCCTTGAGGATGCCGAGCATCGCGGCGTAGAGCCGGGGCGACTTCTTGAGATAGAGCGCGACGAGATCTCCGGGCCGGACGCCGCGCGAGATCAAGCCGTGTGCGATCTGGTTGGCGTAGGCGTCGAGCTCGGCATAGGTGAGGATCTCGTCCGAGAACTCGACCGCCGCCTTGTTCGGGCGCTGGGCGACCTGGGCCTCGAAGGAGAGGTGGATGAGGCGCGGCTTCGAGGTCGGATAGGATCGCCGTGTCTGTGGCTCGCGGCCCGGATTGAGCATTGACGTGCGCCTCGGTGGGACGAGGCGAGGCACAAATCGATCCCGTGGCCGCCGTCGGGGGGCGACGGCAGCGCGATGCGGCTTCGATTGTTCGGATCGGCTAGGCTGCGAACCGCATTCCGGAGGCTCCGGGACGCCCGTGTCGCAAACTCAGACGCTCTTCCTCGCTTCGATTTCTAGTTTCGAAGCGACGGTCGCAAGGCGCGTGCCACGCCTTATCGAGACAGTTGTAGAGGACGCTCAAGGGTCCGCCCGTGCCTCGGCGGGCCTGTTAACGTACGAATATCGCCGGTATTTCTTGATTGCCGCGGGTGCGAGGCGGCGGCCCGTGCCGCCTTCGGTAGCGTGCGCCGCAATCGCCTGGCGGAGGCGTCGGCTCGAAATGCTCCATGTGTCCTGCGCCCGTGTCCTAGAGTGGAACGATCCGCGGGGTGATGATTTTGCATCGCGGGGTGCGAGTCCGGTCGCGCCGCTCGGCCCACTTTCGCCTGCAAGGCGGGGCGAAGTGGGATATGAAACATGAAAAAATGGAACGGGGCGAACGGCGTGCGGCGTTTACTGGTCTCTTCACTCCTTGTTGTCGGGCTGGGCGTTTCGTGCGTCCCTGCGATCGCGCACATTCTCGGGAGTGGGTCGGGCGACGTGAAGAAGGGCTACGACATCACGCAAAGCGCGCTCGTGCCGATCTATCCGAAGGGGCATGCGTGCTCGCCGCTGACCTCGCTCTATGCGAGCTGGCGCGACGTCGACGGGACGCGCCGCAGCGAGGCGCATTCGGGCGTCGACGCGGGACGGCTCGGCGAGGACATCATCGCGCCCGCCCCCGGCACCGTGAAGGCGGTCTGGGAGGCAAACTGGGGATGGGGCAAGGAAGGCGCGCTCCTCATCCAGCACACGGCGTCCGAGCTCAACCTGGACGACGGCGCCGCCTATTACCTCACGGCCTACGACCACTTGCGCTACGAGGACATCAAGCACCTGCAGCCCGGCCAGCGTATCGCGCGGGGTGAGCGTCTGGCGCGCGTCGACAGGCCGGGCGGCCACGCCCGCTATCTGCCGGAGGTGCACTGGGAGGTCTGGGAGGCCGAGACCGATGCGCTGCGCTGGGTCACCAACCGGCACGGCGGCCGGGAATGGCGCACGCCCGGGGCGCGCCTGATCGACCCCTTGTACATGCTCGGCCTGAACGACCCGCCAAAGGACGGCAAGTCGGTGCGGATCGTGCCGTTCGACGCCGAAGCCGACTACACGGACTTCCGCGGCTTTACCTACATCCTGCCCTGCCCCAAGGCCGCGGCGTAAACTCCGACCGCCGTTTTCCGGATGACTGGACCGGAACGCCCGCGTCTGGCATCCGCCTTGCAGTCCCCGTGTTTCAGTTTCTCATTCCGACAGGAGCTGAACATGCGCCGCCCTCGCTTTGCCTTCGCCCTCAAGCACGCCCGTGCCCCCGCCCTCGCCGTTCTCGCCGCGCTCGCCTCGGCCCCGGCCGGCGCCGAAAACGGACCCGCGACGAGCGCCGACAACGGCACCGTCTGGTGGTCCGAGGTCGTGAGCGCCGATCCCGCGCGGACACGGGATTTCTATGCGAACGTCGCCGGCTGGACGCCGAGGACGGTTGCCGCTGTCGATACAACGCGGCCTCCTCAGCCCGGCGAGGCTGAGTACACGCTCTTCATGCACAATGGCGTCGAGGTCGCCGGCGCGTCCCGGCTCGAGGCGGACGACGCCGGCGAGGTGCGCCCGGGCTGGATCACCTACATCCAGGTCGCAAGCGTCGACGATGCCGTTGTCGAGGCATTGAAGAGGGGCGGCCGCATCCTGAAGGCGCCCTTCGATGACGCCGACACCGGCCGCCTGGCGATCGTGGCGGACCCTGACGGCATCCCGGTCGGGCTCGTGACGCCGCGGGTCGCCGACCCGGTGAACTGAAGGGCGGGCTGGCGGGCATTGCGGGTTGAGGTGACAGCCGCGTCGTCCCCCGCGCCGCCGGCGGGCCGAGCCCGCTGGCCCGGCTCAAACGTTAAAAAAAGGTGTTAAACCAACACTAAAATCGCGCCGTCAGCATCTTTCGCGCTTCAGGAGACGGAAGCGTGGCATTCGCGCATGCACGCCCACGGAAAATCGCCTGGCGGGCTTGCCGTCCCTCGACAGAACCCTATCGAATCGGGTGTTTGATCATCCTTACATATTGTTTTGTCGGGACTGTACCGCGTTTTCCCGCACCGTTTTAGGGGACATTAGGATGGGAAAGCGCACCGTTACGTCTGTCGTAGGTGGTCTTGCTTTGGCGCTGGTCGCGAGTCCGGCGCTGGCCGACGGCATGGTCTCGCTGAAGGATACCGTGGTGGAGGCGCCCTCCGCGCCCACCTGGACGGGCATGTATTTCGGCGGCAGCATCGGCTACGGCTGGAATGACTCGACGAACCGGTATCGTGAGCTCAACAACGATGAAGAGCGCTCGCGCCGCAGTGAGAATGGCGACGGCGGCCTCGTCTCGCTGGTCTGGGGCTACGATTGCCAGTGGGATCGCATCGTCGTCGGCGTGTTCGGCGACATCGACTGGTCCGACATCAGCCGCGGCCGTAACTACGACGGCATGACCATCGACCGCTCCTACAACATCGGCGGCCGCGTCGGTGTGCTCCTGAGACCCGAGACGCTGGCCTTCGTCACGGCCGGCTATTCGCGCGCTCACTTCGACAATGACGGGGCCTGGGACATTCGCGACGATAGCAGTGTTCCTCCCGGCGCCCTCCTGCGAGGCCGCAACTCGGTGGACTTCGACGGCTACTTCATCGGCGGCGGTCTGGAGCAAATGATCGGTAACGGCTTCTTCCTGCGCGGCGAGGTCCGTTACGCCAAATACGATGGCGAGACCACCAACTCCGGCGTCGCAAGCGACGACACCATCTTTGTCGACAAGGAAGACCCCGAAATCTGGACCGCCAAGCTCGGCATCGTCTACAAGCTGAACCGTGACCATTTGTCCGACGGCGCTGCCTCCGACGGCAACATCAAGGTCATCAGCTACACCGGCGTCGACGTCGCCAAGGACATCTGGACCATCTACTCCGGAAACCTGTTTGCCCTGAACGGCGACTTCTCGCGCAATGGCGTGGTGGCACGGACCTTCGGCTGGTACTCGAACTACGACTACAAGGCCAACGGCATCTCCATCGATGCGGACGACCGCGCCATCGACGCGATGCTCGGCTACCTCTATTACTTCGGCACGACGAGCGCCATCGGCTATGTCGGTATGGAAGTGCGCGACGTCGATCTGTCTCCGGATGACCTGAACAATTCCGTGCGCGGCACCGAGACCGGCTTCAAGGTCGCCCTCGAGGTCGAGACCGGGGATGAGAACCCGTTCTACTTCGCCTTCGATACCAGCTACTCGACGGCCTTCGACACCTACTACGGCAACGTCCGTCTCGGCTGGAACCGCAACGGCACCAAGTTCGGTCCGGAAGGCGAGATCTGGAGCGAGGAAGGCGACGTGACGTCCCGCCTCGGTGCCTTCGTGATGCTGCCCTTCAACCTGAGGCCGACGCTTCCGGCCGAGGTCTCCTTCAGCGGCGGCTATCAGTGGGTCGACGACGACGCGGACGGCGTCGGCGGCCACCGCGGCGGCGAAGGCGCCTACTTCAACTCCTATCTCAAAGTTATGTTCTGATCGGCGCGCCCGCGCTCACAGATCGTCGAACGACAAGCGCTCCGGACCCTGGGTCCGGAGCGCTTTGCTTTTAGGGGCCGCGCGGAGCAGCTCCCGCGACCACCGGAAGCGCTGTCGGCCGAGCCGCGTCCGACGGCACGCGCGACGCCCTGTCTCGGTCCCGCAGTGCGTCGCAGACGGGATCGGCGGCAGAGCGCCAGTCCGCCGTAAGAAGATGATGCAGAGGATCCTGTCGTCTAAGGGACCGGTGCCGGTGTCCGCGGAGGCGCCGTGCGTCGGGCGGAGGGCGGCGTGGGCTTGAGGCCGAGCCATCCCTGCATGCGGATCAGCGCTTCGGGAAGCACGACGAGATTGAGGAAGGTCGCCGTCGTGAGGCCGCCGAGGATCGCGATCGCCATCGGCGCCTCGATCTCATGTCCCGGCCGGCCGAGGCCGAGCGCCAGCGGAACGAGACCCAACGCGGCGAGGAGCGCGGTCATGAAGACCGGTGCGAAGCGCTCGCCGGCCGCGAGCCGTATGGTGTGCTCCGACCAGGGGTGGCCTTCGCGGTCCACCAGATGCTCGACGTGCGCCAGCATCATCACGGAGTTCCGGGCCCCGATGCCGAAGACGGTCGCAAGGCCGACGAGGCTCCCGAGCGTGAGCCCCACTCCACTGGCGACGGTCGCGGCCATGCCGCCGATCAGGCAGAACGGCACGTTGATGAGCAGCACGGCGGCGAGCGCGCGCCGCGTGAACGCGGCGGTCAGCACCAGCACGACGAGCGTGACGCTCAACGCCGCGAGCAGCGCGAGCCGGATCTGCCCGGCCCGCTCCTCCTCGGCCTGCCCGGCGAAGGAGACGTAAATATCGGGGGGCAGCTTGAGGTCCGCGACGCGCGCCTTCACCTCCGCCACCGTATCGCGGAGCGAGCGCTCGGAGGATCCGTTGAAGTTGACGTTGACGCGCCGCTCCGCGCCGTCGTGCTGGATGTTCACGCGCCCGTCGGTCATCGAGATCGAAGCCACGTTTCCGAGCAGGACGCGCGTTCGCGCGTTGCCGACGAGCAGGTTCGAGAGCTGCTCGACGCGGCTGCGTGCTTCCGGCGGCAGGATCACCACCACGTCCACCGTCTCGGCGCCCGCGTACGTCTGGCCGATGGTGGTGCCGGCGAACGCCGTCTGCATGGTGTCGAGCGCATCGCGCGCGGTGAGCCCGTAGTTCGCCAGCGCCGCGTGATCGAGTGTGACGGTGAGCGTGGGCACCCTGGCGGCCTTCGGGATACGGAGATCCTCGACGCCCTCGATTCCGGCGATGGCGCTGCGCACGGCCTCGCCCGCGGCCTCGAGCGTCTCGAGGTCGGTGCCCGTGAGGTTGATCACCACCTGGGCCGTCTCGCCGCTGAGGCTCTCGCTGATGCGGTCGCCGAGGAACGTCATGGTCTCGCTGCGCACCTCGGGGAAGTTCTCGAGCACGTCGCGGATCTTCTCCTGCGCCTCGCTCTCCGTCTCCGCGTGCTCGTCCGTGAGCTCGATATGGAACTCGCTCTTATCCGGGCTCCAGGTGTCCTCACCGAGATCCGCCCGTCCGATCTGGTGGCCGACGGCGAGCACGAAGGGCAGCTTCAAAAGGGCGTCCGACACGCGCACGCCGGTCGCCATCACGTCGCCCACCGACGTTCCCTGGGCGGCCATCGCCATCTGCACGACGAAATGCCCCTCGCGGAACTGCGGGATGAGCTCGCTGCGCAGGAACGGCGCGGCCGCCACCGCCGCTGCGGCCGCCGCCGTGAGGGCCGTGACCGTTAGGCGCCAGTGCCGGCGGACTTTCTCCATGCACCACGCCTGGAACGCCTTCATCGCGTCGAGAAGGCGCGGCGTCTCGCGGGTTTCCTCGCCGGTGAGCAGCAGCGCCGAGAGCGCCGGCGTCACCGTCATCGCCACCACCATGGAGGCGATGACCGCAAGGATGAAGGTCAGCGCCATCGGCGCGATGAAGCGTCCCTGCACGCCGCCGACGAAGAGGATCGGCAGGAAGACGAAGATGACGGCCAGAGTGCCGTAGAGCATCGAGCCGCGGATTTCGATCGAGGACTCCTCGATGGTGGCAAGATCGTCGTCGCGGCCCGCCGCTTTCGCAAGCCGGAGGCGGCGCATGATGTTCTCGATGTCGATGATGGCGTCGTCCACCAGCACGCCGAGTGCCAGCGCGAAGCCGCCGAGCGTCATGGTGTTGAGCGTCTGGCCCATCTGGGCGAGCACGAAGATCGCCGCCAGCAGTGACAAGGGAATGGCGAGAAATGAGATCAGCGCCGCTCTCCAGCTCCGCAGGAAGGCGTAGAGCACCGCCAGGATCAGCGCCGTGCCCAACGCCAGCGCCTGCGCGAGGTTGCCGAGCGCGCGCTCGATGAAGGAGGCGGGACGGTGCAGGAGGATGAGGTCGATGCCGCGTTGCGCGAGCGTGGGCTTCAGGTCCTCGAGCGCGGCTTCGACCGCCTGCGTCGCCTCGAGCGTGTTGGCGCCGAACTGGCTCGATACCGTGACGAGCACGCCAGGCTTGCCCATGATGGTCGCGTCCCCGATCGGCACGGCCGGTCCGATCGTGACGTTCGCGACATGCCCGATCGTGATCGGCATGTTGTCCTGCATCGCCACCAGCCCCTGGGCGATCACCTGCGGATCGGGCGCCGGCGGCGCCGTATCGAGCGTGATGCGCTGCGAGGCGGTGTCGATGGTGCCGCCGCCGCGCAGCGCCAGCGCCGCCCTCCCCGCCTCCATGACGTCGCTCACGGTAAGACCGAGGCCGGCCAGCCGGTCGAGATCCGGCTGGATCTGCACCTGCCGGATGGCGCCGCCGTAGACGGTGACGCGCGCGATGCCCGCGAGCGACAGGAGATGAGGATGGATGGTCCAGTCGGCGATGTCGCGCAGCGTGTAGGGATCGACGGTGTTGGACACGAGCCCGAACTTGATCACGTCCATGGTGCTCGAGGTGAGCGGCGTCAGCGTCGGCTGCGCGACGCCGGCCGGCAGCTCGCCGGCGAGCGTGGAGAGGCGCTCGGAGATCCCCTGGCGGATGGTGACGGGATCGACGGTCTCCTCGAACGTGATCAGCACGACGGAGAGCCCGTAGACCGATTCGGAGCGGATCGATTCGATGCCCGGCGCGCCGTTGACGGCGGCCTCGATCGGCCGCGTCACGATCTGCTCGACGTGCTCAGGCGCGAACCCCGGCGCCTCCGTCTGGATCGTGACCTGGGGCGGCACGAACTCGGGAAAGACGTCGAGCGGAGCGTGGCGCGCAAAGAGGACGCCCGCAACGAACCACACGACCGAAAGAGCGGCGACGAGAGAGCGGTGCCGGATCGACCATCGGATCAGGGTGTCCATGGCGCGGCGTCTCAGTCGGGATCGGGGTCGGAGCTGGCGATGGGTGCGGCATGGGGCGCAGCCGCGCTGTCCGGAGCGTCGGGCCGGTGCCGCGTCGTGCGCGGCCGGTCATCGTCATCGTCGTCGTCATCATCGAACGAGCCCGGCTCCGCTTCGCGGGCGAGAAGCGCTGAGGCGCCCTTCACCACCACTTTCGTGCCGGCGGCGAAGTCGTTCGTCAGATACCCCGTTTCGACCGGGGTGGTGAGCGAGATCGGCTTGCGCTCGAACGCATCGGGCCCCGTCTCCACATAGCACCACGAGGCGCCCGCATGGACGACCACCGCGTCGGCCGGCACGATCACGCCGGAGGCAGGCGTGCTGCGCTCGGCCGTTGCCTTCGCGCGGTCTCCCGGCTTGAGGCTCGGCCCGGTCGGCATGATGCCGAAGAAGGAGGTGCCGGGCATGGCGAGATTGCCTGAAGGCGCCGGCCACACCTTGTCGACGGCGATCTCCTCGCCGCCGCCGAGCGGCGTGATGCGCACGTTCTGCGGGTTTCGCTCGACCGAGCGCGGGAAGTCGATGCGTACCAGCGTCGTCTTGCCCGAGGAAAGCTCGTCGACGAGCCGCAGCCGGTTCTCGGCAGCGAGGAACGGCGCCGTGTCGCCCCAGGCATTCCTGAGCCGCAGCTCGAGCAGCGCCACCTGCGTGGCATCGGTCGCCGCCTGCCGCTCGGCGTTGTCGAGGCGATGCTCGCCGAGCGAGCTCGTGCCCTTGAAGCGCGCCACGGTGCGCTGGCTGAACGCCGATGCGATCTCGGCGGCGCGGATTTCGGCGTCGAGCTGGGTCAGCGGATCGGGGCTGACGAGCGTGGCGATCCCGTCGATCCTCTGGGCTCCCTGGGCGGGCGCGAGCGCCACGGAGACGGGCGTGAAATCAACCTCCTGCTCGGGCGAATAGGCTTCCGAGCGCGGCTCGTCACACGCGCCGAGCGCCAGAAGGAGGATGAGTGCAACCTTCCTCATGATGAGCTTCACGCACCCCGGATGGGTAAAAATCCTATAGATTGCCAGGAATAATGCCCCATTAGGCCGGTCATCGCCACCCCAGAGCGCGTCTCGAGCGAGGTGGAGGCGACTTTGCGTAAAGAAACCCCATCAAAATAGGATCATAGGGCTCGCTGCTCCGTCGGTCGGAAGCCCTGCACGCAAGGTTGGCGGCGGCTCTGCGCATATGAAAATGGCAGATGCTGCAGGCGCACGCTCAAACGCGCGCGAGGAGGTCCGGGCCGGCACAAGTGCCGCCCCCGCGGAGCGGCTTCGGCGCGTGAGCGAAATACTGCCCGAAGGGCTCGGGAGCAAGGCGACCCGGCACAAGTGCCGCCCTTGCGGAGCGCCCATGGGCGCGTGAGCCAAAAGTGGCGGAGAGAGTGGGATTCGAACCCACGAGACGGTTGCCCGCCTACACGCGTTCCAGGCGTGCGCCTTCAACCACTCGGCCATCTCTCCTGCGCGTCGGACCCGGATCGTCGCGAACCCGAGGGTTCGGAGCGGCCATCGGTCCGTCGAAATTCCGATGTGGAGCCGCGCACTATACCGATAACACCTTCGGAGGCAACACGCCCGAGCGGCCCCCTCCAGTCCCCTTTTGCCTGACCCCGCGCGGGCGAATATGTTAACCGGGATGCGGCTTGGCTGGGCCGCGGATGCACGTCGGACCGCGGGCCGGGATACGGCCGCTAAAAACCGCCACTATCGTGAGCCTCGCATGATGGTCGTCTTTCGCTTCCTGGCCGCCGTCTTTCTTCTGGCCGCCACCATCGCCCTGGTTGTCGATGCCACGCCGGCTCTCTACGGGGCGGGGGCGTGGAAGGCCACATCGCTCGCGGCCCATTGGCGGGAGCTGGCGCCGAGCAGCTTCGAGGCCTCCCGCCAGGCGGTGACCGCCGTCGGCCCCTGGATCTGGACTGGCGTGATCGCCCCCCTCCTTGCGGTGCCGACATTCGTGACGTTCGGCGTGCTGGCGCTGCTGATCGGGTACATCGGGCGCCGACGCAGGTCGGTGCGCATCTTCGTCAACTGACCGGTGAGGCGGGCGAGGTGGTTGCGCCCCGTCCCCCTCGGCCGCCTCATTTCTTGTGCGGTAAAAGCGGGCCCGAGGCGGCAACGCCGGCCGAAGCCGTCCGGCCGATCGGCGTTTCGCTCGCCACGTCGTCGACGATGCCGATGACGATGAGCAGCGCGAGCCCGCCCACGAGGCCGATCACCATGTTGTGGTGCGACCTGTTGAGATCGGCGATCTGCGCGTCGTCGACCAGGTCGACCTCGTTCACACGGCTGCCCTTGAGGCCGAAGAACTTACGGCGGAACGAGCGGCGCACGTTGCCGCGGTCGATCAGCGGCAGGCGCGCGCGGTCGGCGATCTTCTTGGCGATCTCGGGATAGGGGAAGGCCGGGTCGACATTGGCTTCGCTGACGTAGCCGATGGGGATGGACTTTTCATCCTTGGTGATCAGCCGCGCCCCCTTGAGCAGCACGGGCACGAGCGCGCCGCCGTAGATCTCGCGCCGCGTCTCGACCGCGTGCACCGCGTCGTAGGGGATATCGTAGCTCTTGTAGAACAGCAGAGGCGTCGGGCCGCGGCCCGAGGGAAGCGTCATCCTGACCGAGGTCTCGCCGAGCTCGACCCGTGCCCGAAGGGAGAACAGGAGCTCGACGACGACGAGGAACATGAGAACGGCGAATGCGGCCGCCATGATGGCGAGGCCGGCGGCATCGAAGAAGAGGCCATTCGTGACCCGCATGTACATCATGGCGGGCAGGCTCGCGAAGAACGGCAGCAGGATAAGGAACACGAAAGAGAAGAACGTCTTGCGGCCGCCGCTCGCGGCATACACGGTCCGCGCGCGCTCGGCGTCGGGGCTCGCGCCGCTTGCCGTCGCCGACTGCGCCATGCTCGAAACTCCCCCAGACCCGCGTGCTGCCCGATCTTTATCCGACCTCCCGGGCCAAGTCACGCGGCGCGGCGGCGCCTGCGGCGCATCGGATCGGGCGGCTCTTTTTTATCGCGCGCCGGTGGGAAAGCGGCATCCGCGCCCAAGCGGCGATTGGGAAGCGCGCCGGGGGCATGCTAGGCTCTCTTCTCAGGGGAACAGGGACTGGAAAAGCAGGCGGTGTCAGGGCCGCGGGAAACGTGCATGCCGACGCCCGGCAAGGGCCGCGGCATCAGGGGTGGAGCGTTGATCGATGTCGAAGGTTCGGAAGGCGGCGCGTTTCTGCATGCTGTCCTGCGCTGCGCTGGCGCTCTCGGGTGCGCCCGCGGGTGCAGCCGGCAAGGACTTCACGTTCAGCGAGAAGGCCAATGACCGGCTGGCGAAGAAGCTCAACATCCCGATCTTTTTCACGCTGCCGAAAAGCACCTGGGCGCCGCTGGCCGGACCCTTCGACACCACCGATGTTCTGGTCGACTTCAAGCATCCGGATGCGCTGAAGTCCGGGAGCGATGCGGGCCTGCGCCTCGTCGTGACCCCGCGCGCCGGCATGTCGGCGCGGCTCGCCAAGAGCGGCATCTTCCAGACCGGCGACATCCTGCTCACCTTCCGCTCGGAATGGGGGGGCGCCGGCGCCTATCCCAACATCCAGATGGGCATCAGCCACACCGGCGTCGCCTACATCAAGGACGGCAAGCTCCGTAACATCGATAATCCCTTGAACGAGGAATACCTCGGCAAGGCCATGAGCGCCGACCTCACGAGCGAGCACTACCGCACGCTGAGCTTCATCCATGTCGTCCGCCCACGCGGCCTGACGGATGAGGAGCGCGCCAACATCGTGGCCTGGGCGACGCGCTTGAACAGCAGCGCGCCCAAGATCTATCCAAGCCAGATCAAGTTCAACGACGACTACAATGCGCCCAAGTACAAGCCCAATCACACGCTGAATTTCGTGCAGCATCTGGGCCGCATCGCGCTCGGCCAGAACCCGCCCGGCGTGCTCGACCTCTATTGCTCGGAATTCGCCTGGTCGCTTCTGTCACTGCGCGGCTGCGATCCCGCGACGACCGCCGGCGACTTCAAGGGCAGCCGCGTGCCGTCCTGCATCAGGCCGCCGATGCGGCCGCTGGTGGCGACCGGCAACAACATGCCGAAAGAAGGGCGCTCCACGAGGATCGGTCTCGCCGACGGGCCGCTGACGGTCATCGACGAGCTCAAGGTGCCGACGGCGGAGCGCAGGGCGCTCCTCGAGCAGGTGTTCGTCGAGAACCCGGCCGGTTTGAAGAAAATGTCGGAAGGCCACCGCAAGGTGGCCGAGGCCATGCAGCCCAAGTTCGAGAAGCTCAAGGATTATTATCTCGGCGTGACGGGCGGCAACGTCCTCGAGCGGACGCGGGCGGGGGTGATCCGGGCCGCCTTCAACATGACGGTTCCGGAGAACTATTCGCCGACATCGTACCTGTTGAACACGCTGCTGTTGCCCGACAACGTCAATCGCACGATGGATTACGTCGCGACCATCGTCATCGAGTAGAGAAGTGCGGCAGAGGGCGCGGAGACGGCCGCGCAGGCGTGCGCGGCGAGGTCCGCCGCACGCGCTCTGGTACGGCCTCCCGCCGCCCGCCGGTCACGCCGGGTCGGCCGTCCAGATGCGGACCTCGGCCGGCTTGGCGAGATGGCCGAGGAAGGTCGCGAGCACGCCGGTCGACTCGCGCCAGGCCATGTACGCGGTCTGGTCCTCGGCCGAATCCCACTCCTGAATCAGCAGGAATTCGGTCGCATCCCCGCTCGTGTAGGTCTTCGAGGAGCGGCAGCCGCGCGCCTTGCGCGTGTCGGGAAGGATGTCGGCCAGAAAGCTCTGGAACGCTTTCGGGTCGGACGGCGTCAGACGCAGGGTGACGACGATCGGCGACGGTGACATGGAAAATCTCCTTTCGGAAGGCCGGGAAGCCATATATTGACCGAGTGGTAATTAGCGACGCTTGCCGGAATGACCAAGTGGTCAGCAAGTCGCACCGTGGTCGTAGGAGAAAAATGCGGATGCAGGATCCGGGATCCAAGCCCCCGCCGGAAAAACGCAAGCGCCTCGACCCCCGGCAGCGCGAGCAGGAGATCGTCGACGGCGCCGTCCTCTATTTTTCGGAGGTCGGCTTCGGGGGCGGCATGCGAGACCTCGCCGGACGCCTCGGCATCTCGCATGCGCTCTTATTTCGCTATTTTCCCAGCAAGGACGCGCTGATCGATGCCGTTTACGATCGCATCTTTCTCGCCCGCTGGAACCCGGAGTGGGACAGCCTCATCGACGACCGGACGCTGGAGGTGCGCGAGCGCCTGTCGCGCTTCTATGCGCAATATCTGGCTGCCATCGACAATTCGGCGTGGGTGCGCACGTTCGTGTACGCGGGCCTGGCGGGCGTCAATATCAACCGGCGCTATCTGAAGTTGATCGAGCGCAAGGTGATCGCGCCGGTGGCGCGCGAGTTGGAGAGCCTGGCCGGCGTCGCGCCGCGCGCATCCCCGTCTCAAACGGCCCTGGAGCTGTCGTGGGGGCTGCATGGCGAGATCTTCTATCTCGCGATCCGTCGCTGGATCTACGGAGCCCGCGTCGCGGCGGACACCGAAGGCGTTGCGCGAGCGATGGTCGCGGCCTTCCTCGAAGGCGCGCCGGCGGCGCTGCGGAAAGGCTGACGGGTCCTGGCTCATGACCAGGACAGCAGGGCTCGAGGCCGCCTATTGCGGATCTCCGGCCGTCTCCTCGCTCGCGACCAGACGCCAGAACGCCGCCATCCTCGCGGCGTCATGATATTCCTCGATGCGCCAGATCTCGTTTTTGCGATAGGTCACGACCTGACGGTACGAGCCGGCCAGCACGTGACCCGTCCGCCGGTGGCGCACGTAGGTGCCGATCTGCGCGCGTGCGACCCCGCCGTCGAACTGGAAGAGATCGATGACGGACCGGCTCTCGGCGACAGACGAGACATTGCGGAGGAAATCCCGGAACGCCGGCTTCCCCACCAGCATGAACGGCGATCCGTCGATGGCGCCGGCATTGCACCAGTAGAGGCAGTCGTCCGCGTAATAGCTGAGAAGGCGGTCGATATCGCCGTTGCACCATGCGCCATGCGAGGCGTCGAGCAGGCTGCGGGCTCTGTATGTATCGAGCTCTCTCAAGGGTGCTTCCCCCCGTACGCCACCCCGACGAAACTCGCCCCAATCCACTCCAGGGCGGCCGGATTGGATCGCGGTAGTCTACAGGGCGGGACGCAGGAACTCAATCTCAAGTGGCAGCTGGGTCGCCGCAGAAGATCCCCGCCTGCTCAGGCGACGGCCTCCCGATCCGCCTCGCGCTTGCGCTCCTGCTTCTTGCGCTCGTTGGGATCGAGCCAGCGCTTGCGCAGCCGGATGGATTTCGGCGTCACCTCGACCAGCTCTTCGTCGGTGATGTAGCTCATGGCCCGCTCGAGCGTCAGCTTGACCGGCGGCGTCAAGAGCACCGCGTCGTCCTTTCCGGAGGCCCTGACGTTGGTCAGCTTCTTGCCTTTGACGACGTTCACCTCGAGATCGTTGTCGCGCGTGTGCTCGCCGACGATCATGCCGATGTAGACCTTGGTCTGGGGGCCGATGAAGAACGGTCCGCGGTCCTGCAGGTTGAAGATCGCGTAGGCGGCAGCTTCGCCGTCGGAGTTCGAGATCAGGACGCCCGTATGCCGCCCGGCGATCTCGCCTTTGTACGGCGCGTAGGCATGGAACAGCTTATTCATGACCGCCGTCCCGCGCGTATCCGAAAGCAGCTCCGCCTGGTATCCGAGCAGGCTGCGGGTCGGCACGTGGAACACCATGCGCGTGCGTCCGCCGCCCGAGGGCCGCATCTCGAGAAGCTCGCCCCTGCGCTCCGAGAGTTTCTGCACGATGATGCCCGTATGCCCGTCGTCGACGTCGATGATGACCTCTTCGATGGGCTCGAGCCTCTGGCCCGTCGCCTCGTCGGCGATGAACACCACTTTGGGGCGCGAGACGGTGAGCTCGAACCCTTCGCGGCGCATGTTCTCGAGCAGGATGGCGAGCTGCAGCTCGCCGCGGCCCGCGACGTCGAACGAATCGCCGCCCTCCGTCGAGGGCGTGACGCGGATGGCGATGTTGCGCTCGGCTTCCTTGAGCAGCCGGTCCCGGATGACGCGGCTCTGCACCTTGTCGCCTTCCTGCCCGGCGAAGGGGCCGTCGTTGATGCGGAACGTCATCGACAGCGTCGGCGGATCGACGGGCTGGGCGGCGATCGGCGTCTCGACCGCGGGATCGCACAGCGTATCGGCGACGGTCGCCTCGCTCATGCCGGCGAGCGCCACGATCTCGCCGGCCTCGGCCTCCTCGACCGGCACGCGCTCGAGCCCGCGAAAGGCCAGAACCTTGCTGACGCGGAACGTCTCGACCAGCTTGCCGTCGCGATCGATCGCCTTGAGCTGCTGGTTGGGTTTCAGCGTGCCCGACGAGATGCGTCCGGTGAGGATGCGGCCGAGGAAGTTGTCGGCTTCGAGCGTGGTCGCGAGCATCCGCGTCGGCCCAGGCTCGACGGTGGGCGCGGGCACGTGGCGCACGATGAGGTCGAACATCGGCGCGAGGCTCTCGCGCGGCCCTGCGGGATCGAGCGCCATCCAGCCGTTCCGGCCGGAGCCGTAAAGCACCGGGAAATCGAGTTGCTCGTCGGTCGCATCGAGGTTGGCGAAAAGATCGAAGATCTCGTTCAGCACGTCGAGATGCCGCTCGTCCGGCCGGTCGATCTTGTTGATGGCGACGATCGGGCGGATGCCGCGCTTCAACGCTTTCGAGACCACGAATTTCGTTTGCGGCAGCGGGCCTTCGGAAGCGTCCACCAGCACCACCACGCCGTCGACCATGTTGAGGATGCGCTCCACCTCGCCGCCGAAATCGGCGTGACCCGGCGTGTCGACGATGTTGATGCGCGTGTCCTTCCAGACCACGCTCGTGCACTTGGCGAGAATGGTGATGCCGCGCTCGCGCTCGATGTCGTTCGAATCCATGGCCCGCTCGGCGACCTTCTGATTGTCGCGGAAGGAGCCGGATTGCTTAAGGAGCTCGTCCACCAGGGTCGTTTTGCCGTGGTCGACGTGCGCGATGATCGCGATATTGCGAATATCCATGGATGTCCTGACGCGGGGGCGGCGCAACCTTGGATAGAAGCCTGTGCGCCGCAAAAAAACTGGCGCGGAGGTAGCACACCCCGGCCGCCGCCGCCAGTGAGAGGTGAGCCTGGCGTATTTTCCGACGACCTGGAGGCCGGCCCGTCGCACGACACTGCGACCAATCAAAAGCCGGGAGCGTCCGATCCGAGCCCATCGGATGGGAAGATGCCCCAGGACGCGTGGCGAGCGGTGCGCCCGGCCGCTTCAGCCGCAGAAACCGGTTCTGGCCGCGCCGTGGCCGCCGGCCGCCTGTCCCCTCTCAGCGTCCCTCCGCGGCCGGCGTGGTCTGGTCCGCCTGCTCGGCCTCGGCGAGACGGCAGAGGAAGAGATCGACGTCCGGCCTGGGCGCGCGCCTCCCCTCGTGCCGCGCCCGCTGGCGGTCCTGCCGGGTCCGCGCCCGCCGGGTGGCGCCCGGCTGCTTGAGGCGCCGCCCCGCCGGAATGAGAAGCGGATGCGTCGGCTCGTCGAGGTCCAGCTCCTCGAGCATGGTCTCGCGCAGTGCAGAGAACGCCTGCAGGATCGCGTCGCGGGCGAGCGTCTTGTCCTCGGCCGGAATCTCAGCGCGCGTCCGGGGATCGAGAGACTGCAGCGCGCGGCGCATGTCGTGCAGCGGCGCGTAAGGGTAGAGACCGACGAGGCTCTCCGTCTCGCCGGCGTTTGCATAGATGATGCGCATGTTGTCGATGGTTTCCGAAATGCGGCACAGCGCAGCGAGATAGTCGTCGGTCGAAACGTAGGGCTTCTCGCAATAGGTGTAGAGCGCCGACTTGGTGCGCACGATGCCGCGCCACTCCTCCTCGAGGCTCGTGACGAACTTCGAGCGCTTCTGGAACACGTTTGCGAGATAGGCCGCGACCACCGTCACGAACACCAGCGCCATGTCCTTGAGGTAATCGTAGAGATCGAGCGCCGCCCGTTCGACGGGTGTGCCGGCGAGGCCGGGGATGCGGCCTGCAAACTTGGCGGCGAGCGACAGGGCGAGCACGAGGCCGAGCCAGACGTAGGCGCGGCGAAGCGTGCGGTCGAGCGAGGCGCGGGTCATCGGGTCTCTGCCTGGTCACTCACGTCGTCGAAAGGGGATAAGGGCGGTCGGAGGATAAGAATGGGGGATCATAGCACGGGCCGTCGCCAATGGCGTCGTGGCGCGAGGCGGGCTCGGCACAAAAGAGAGCGCGCTGCCCCGGGAGGAGCAGCGCGCGCGAAAGCGGGCTTAATCGCCCGCAATCTCACGTCTATCGGTTTACGGACAGAACCACACCGGACCGACCATGATGCAGCCGCGGGTCTGCCAATAGCCCGGTCGGTGCGAATAGCGGTGCCAGCCTTTCGGCGCGTGCTTATAGCGGTGGCCGGCCCGATACCCGTGCTTGTGACCTTTATAATCGCGCCTGGGACCGTCGTATCCCTTTCGGTCGCGTTTGTGCGTGTGCTGCACAAGCGTAACGCCATCCGTGTGCGCGGCCGCACGATCGGGAGCAGGAGCTGCCGGCGCAGCCGTGGCAGGGGTGAAGCTCGCGAGCGCGAGCATCGCGGCGGAAAGCGTGAGAACAGAAATCTTCAAGGCAGTCTCCCGTTTTGCGTGGGGCGTGATGGGAAATAAACGCCGTGCCGCCTTGCGAGGTTCCAATCCTGCCGTGGATCGGAGGCGCATCGGGTGCCTCGCGGTCTATCGCTTCTTGCGCTGGCTGCTGTGATACTTGCGCGGAATCTCGCCGGCATCCGCCAGCGCATCGAGGCAGCGGCTCGAGATATTGCCGCCGGCCGAGCGCATGCAGGATCTGAGCTGAGGCGTATCGACTTTGTAGGACGGGCAGAACTTGTAGAAGTCGGATTTGCATGCACTCGTGACGCGCCCGCTGTAGGCGTCGGCGCCGCCCGCGAGGGCGAGCATGCCGGCACCGAACGCGAGCGCCGCAAAACCCTTTGTCACGTGCATCTTCACTCTCCTTCTCCGTCCTCGTGCAGCCGGCCTGGTGTCCGCGGCCGGCGGCTCGAGTCTCATCTCGGACTGCCTGCTGCCTGCTGCTGCCTACTTCCGGCGGTTCCGCATCTCGAGCGTCCTCAGCCTCAACGCATTGAGCTTGATGAACCCCTGGGCGTCGGTTTGATCGTAGGCGCCCTTATCGTCCTCGAATGTGACGAGGTTGGGGGCATAGAGCGACGTCGCGCTCTCGCGCCCCGTCACGATGACGTTGCCCTTGTAGAGCTCGAGCGTCACCTCGCCCTCGACATGCTCCTGGCTCTTGTCGATGGCCGCCTGCAGCATTTCGCGCTCGGGCGAGAACCAGAAGCCGTAGTAGACAAGCTCCGCATAGCGCGGCATCAGCTCGTCCTTGAGGTGCATGGCGCCGCGATCGAGCGTCAGGCTCTCGATGGCGCGATGCGCCTGCAAGAGGATGGTGCCGCCCGGCGTCTCGTAGACGCCGCGGCTCTTCATGCCGACGAAGCGGTTCTCGACGAGATCGATGCGCCCGATGCCGTTGTCGCGGCCGAGATCGTTGAGGGCCTTGAGCAGCGTCGCGGGCGACATCGGCCGGCCGTTGAGCGAGACGGCGTCGCCCTTCTTGAATCCGATTTTGATGGTCGTCACGGTGTCGGGCGCCGCCATCGGCGAGATGGTGCGCTGGTAGACGATCTCCGGCGCCTTCTTGGCGGGATCCTCGAGCACCTTGCCCTCGGACGAGGAGTGCAGCAGGTTCGCATCGACCGAGAACGGCGCTTCGCCCTCCTTGTCCTTCGTCACCGGGATCTGGTGGTCGCGCGCGAACTGAAGAAGCTCCTCGCGGCCCTTGAACGCCCACTCGCGCCACGGCGCGATGATCTTGATGGCAGGTTCGAGCGCATAGTAGGAGAGCTCGAAGCGCACCTGGTCGTTGCCCTTGCCGGTCGCTCCGTGGCAGACGGCATCCGCGCCGGTCGCCCTGGCGATCTCGATCTGCTTCTTGCCGATCAGCGGGCGCGCGATCGAGGTTCCGAGCAGGTAGATGCCCTCGTAGAGGGCGTTGGCGCGGAACATCGGAAACACGTAGTCGCGGACGAACTCCTCGCGCAGGTCCTCGATGAAGATGTTCTCGGGCTTGATGCCGAGCATGATCGCCTTCGCGCGGGCGGGCTCGAGCTCCTCGCCCTGGCCGAGATCGGCGGTGAAGGTGACGACCTCGCACTCGTAGGTCTCCTGCAGCCACTTGAGGATGATCGAGGTGTCGAGCCCCCCCGAGTAGGCGAGCACCACCTTCTTGATGTTCGGCTTGCCGTCTTTCGTGCTCATGACCCCGACCTCATCCCTCTCCAGTCTGCGACTGCCTCGCATGGCGGAAGTGCCTTACAATCCCGCTCGACGCCCTGCAAGGTGCACTCCGTCTCAGCGGCCCACAGGTCATGCACCGCGGAGGATCCCTTGGGACGGGCACCGTCCGGGCCACGAAACCTTGGCCCGTCAAGGCGCTAGCGCTTGGGACGGCGGGCTCTGCGCCGGCTTTCGGGCCTGCGCGGGAAAATCTCCATCATCCCGCCGTGTTTCCTGGGCCTAGAATCATCGCAAGGATGGGGGTCCGAAGCGCTGAGCGCTCGAGCATATGTCGGCAAACCGGGGTGGGGGAACGACTGTGAGACGAAGACCGGCCGCACTGCGGCATCTGGGGCTCTCGCTGGCGGCTGCGCTCGCAGGGGTGAGCCCGTCCGTTGCGCAATCGCCCGCTCCGGCGATCACCGTCGAGACCGTGCCGGCCGCCCACGCCCCGGACACGGGCAAGGCCCCGGCTGTGAAACCGGCGGCCGCCACAAAGAAAAAGGGCGAGGTCCTCCCATGGGCCGATAAGCCGCTGGCACCCGTCGCGGCTGCAACGGGTGGCGATCAAGCCGCGGCGGAAGCCGCCGCCCAGTGCGGAGGCGTGTTCGAGGCCGCCTGCCGGGATCTCAAGGCGTGCGCCTGGATCGCCGACGTGACCCTCGAGAACGGGACGGTGGTTCCTGCCCG
>WBZR01000943.1_pt1 | contig 41126 bp, 38 predicted proteins | sample 5204231 | NCBI WGS metagenome assembly WBZR01 (sample SAMN12412403, study PRJNA552823) | activated sludge metagenome | isolation source: activated sludge from anammox sidestream of wastewater treatment plant... | place: USA: Virginia | collected 2017-08 | reverse complement strand
CCGATATTGGTCAATGTAAGCGTTTACTTCTTCAGAACGCGGTCGAGCTCCGCCTGGGCGAAAAAAGCACTGGCTGTTTTCAATATCTCATTGGCTCGGCGCAGTTCCCTGTTCTCACGCTCCAACGTCTTGAGGCGATCACGTTCACTGCTTGTCAGACCTTCGCGTGCGCCATTGTTAATTTCGCTACGTTTAACCCATTCCAGCAACGTGGAGGGCACACAGCCAATCTTGGGCGCAATTGATTCAACCGCCGCCCATAGCGATGGATATTCGCCGCGATGCTCCTGTACCAGGCGAACAGATCGTTCACGAACTTCAGGGGAAAACTTTGTTTGATTGCTCATGGCTCCATTCTCTCAAAAGTTGGAGCCTCCTCAAAACCCGGGGCGATTCAAATCATTTAGAGGCGTTGCCGTTATTAGCATCTTCTAAATAGTTTCCCCAAGCTTGTAGCATTAATTTTCTGGCGTCCAGTAAGAGCGCTTTATTGTAAGTTGCACGAACTTTGTTGCCTTCCACATGGGCAAGCTGTCGCTCAATCGCATCGGGCCTGAATCCGTTCTCATTGGCCCAGGTCGAGAACGTTGTACGCCAACAATGCGGTGTCGTTCCCCGTCCCAGATTCATATCGCGCATGGCATAGGTGAGCCGGTTGGGCGTGGCAAAGCCTTTGCCGCTGCGGTGCGGTGCGGTGCGGTGCGGTGCGGGAAAAGATAACGGCCTTCCCCAGTGATGCGCTGCAAGTCCTTTAGGACTGCAATTGCCTGTGTGGAAAGTGGGCTGATATGGTCACGCCGCGCTTTCATCTTGGCAGCAGGCCGACGCCACACGGCGTCCTCAAAATCGAACTCTTCCCATTCGGCATTGGCAGCTTCCCCGAGACGGCAAGCGGTCAGTGCAATCAACCACAGGCACAGTGCAGTTTCCGGATAGCCTCTGTAGCCCCGCAGGGCCAGGTAGAACTTCTGGATCTGCTCGCGCGTCATCGCCGCTTTGCTTTCGCTGGCAGGCACGCGTAGCAGCCCGCGCAGGCTCGGGATCGGGTTGGCCTCAATCAGGCCACGCACCACAGCAAACTCGAAGATGGCCGACAGATCACCTTTGACGTGAATGGCCGCCCACGCGCCGTGGGCCTTGCACTCCTCCAGCAACGGGTGGATCTGCTTGACGCCAATGTCACTCATCGGCATGCCGTCGAACTTGGGCGACAGGTACTTCCTGATGCGGGATTCTTTCGTGCGGTAGGAACTGAGCGCAAAGACTGGCTTGATCTCGGCCAGGTACGCCTGCGCCACCTTGGCGAATAAGTTTTCACGGGCGCGCTTGCGTTCCTCCAGTGCTTCCAGGTTGCGCTGCTTGACCTGCTGCCTCTCATGCGCAGGGTGGATACCTTGCTTGACCAAGGCACGCGCTTTCTCGCGGGTAGCACGTGCCTCCGCAAGGCTTACTTGAGGAAAGCCTCCAATGGCAAAGAGGTTCTCCTTGCCTTGCAGGCGATACTTCCACCGCCAGAGCTTGCCGCCGGAGGGCTTGACCAGCAGGAACAGGCGCCCGCCGTCTGAAAGTTTCCAGTCTCGATCAGTCGATTTGGCCGACCTGACCTTGAGGTCGGTGAGTAGATTTTCGGGCATCGTTGGACTCCACTGCGGGGAAAAGTACCCCCACGGTTGAACACGAGTACCCCCAACGCTACCCCCGAATTTTTCAGACCTCGATGAACAATAGGAACGCTCAGCAGACCGTATTGTTTACGCAACCCATTGATTTCAAATGAGTCAACCTGTCCACCAAGCGCTACTGAGCGCCATCAAGATCCAGCAAAATTCGTCAGACGTTAAACAGAAAATGCATCACATCACCATCCTGAACGATGTAATCCTTGCCTTCCACCCGCATTTTGCCTTTTTCCTTCGCGCCGGCTTCGCCGCCGCAGGCAATGAAATCAGCATAGGATACGGTTTGTGCCCGGATGAAGCCTTTTTCAAAGTCGGTGTGGATGACGCCTGCTGCCTGCGGGGCAGTATTGCCCTTGTGTATGGTCCAGGCGCGCACTTCCTTCACACCGGCAGTGAAATAGGTTTGCAGGCCAAGCAGATCGTAACCCGCACGAATCAGGCGGTTGAGGCCAGGTTCTTCCAGCCCCAGGTCAGCCAGAAATTCCTTTTTATCTGCTTCGTCGAGATCGGCCAGCTCAGCTTCGATCTTGGCACACAGCGCCACGACCGGTGCGTTTTCTTTTGCTGCATATTCACGCAGGCGATCGAGATATGGATTGTTTTCAAAACCATCTTCCAGCACATTACCCACATACATGGCCGGCTTGATCGTCAGCAGGCATAACGGCCTGATGATTTCCTTTTCCTCGTCTGAAAGCGGGAATGTGCGCGCCGGCTGTCCCTGATTGAGGTGTGGTATCAATTTCTCAAGTACCGTAACCAGTTTGATTGCTTCCTTGTCACCGGATTTCGCTTTCTTGCCATCACGCGCAATGGCTTTATCCACGGTAGCAAGATCGGCCAGTGCCAGTTCGGTCAAAATGACCTCGATATCAGCCAGCGGATCGACCTTGCCGGCAACGTGCACGACATTCGGATCATCGAAACAGCGCACGACGTTGACGATGGCATCTGTTTCACGAATGTTGGCAAGAAACTGGTTACCCAACCCCTCTCCCTTGGAAGCACCCGCCACCAGTCCGGCAATATCGACGAACTCCACGATGGCCGGTTGCACACGCTGCGGATTGACGATTCTGCTCAGCTCGGTGAGGCGTGAATCAGGTACTTCAACGATACCGACGTTGGGCTCGATGGTGCAGAACGGATAGTTTTCTGCAGCGATACCTGCTTTGGTCAACGCATTAAACAAAGTGGATTTGCCAACATTGGGCAAACCGACGATTCCACATTTCAGGCTCATAATCCGGTTTCCATCGATTTCCTGAAAGCGATACAGAATAGCGGCTTACAGGTGAGACAGTTTCTCAGTTTTTTTCAGTTTTCCTGCCGGGTATGCAGTCGCTGCATTGCCGCGGCAAAATCTCCCCGGGCGATCAGCGGCCATACCTGCATGCTGTGATCTATTGCTTCATCGATCAGTGCTGCTTCTTCCCTGCGCGGGGGATGCAGGACATAATCCACCACCTGATTTCGATCTCCCGGATGTCCCACGCCGATCCGCAATCGCCAGAAAACCTGGCTGGAAAGATCCGCGACGATACTTTTAAGGCCGTTGTGTCCCCCGGTCCCGCCACCGGATTTCAGTTTGATGACGCCAGGCTGCAGGTCCAGTTCATCGTGAACGACCAGCATCTGTTCGGGCACTATCTTGTAATAGCGGCATACAGCAGCAACCGACATGCCGCTGGCATTCATGTAGGTTTGGGGTTTGAGCAGCCAGATGTCGGTATCGGCCAGCATGATGCGTGCACACAACCCGCGAAACCGGGTTTCCAGCGTGAATGCAACCCGTTGTGAACTGGCCAGACGGTCCAACCAGTCAAAACCGACGTTATGGCGGGTCGAGGCATACTTCTCGCCCGGGTTGCCAAGACCCACCACCAGCCTTACGGGTAACTCCATAACTCAGTGCAGTTCGGCAACAAGGGATTCAGAAAAGGGTGAACGGACTTTTAATAATGGAGCGATGGTAAACGATGCCAGGGAGTATCTCCCTGGCATACAAACAGAATCAGGTTTATTCTTCGCTGGATTCGCCGGCTTCCCCACGCTTCGCAATAAGTGTAGCCACTGGCAGATTGTCACCTTTCAACAAAGCAGGTATTTCGACATTTTCCGACAGTATCAGATCACTCAAATGCAGCGTGCTGCCGGCCGTCATTCCGGACAGATCCACCGTGATGAATTCAGGCAGATCTTTAGGCAGACAGGATATCTCGATCTCGGTTGCCACGTGGCTGATCATCCCGCCCGACAACTTGACCCCTGGCGCAATATCAGCGTTGATGAAATGCAGCGGTACTTTTACGTGGATTTTCTGATCCTGTCTGACACGCTGAAAGTCGATGTGCAACACCTGTTGCTTGAACGGGTGCATTTGCACATCACGCAAAAGCACCTGTTCCTTTTTGCCATCAATACTGATCGAAAGGATGGATGCATGAAAAGCTTCCATTTTCAGCTTGTAGTACAGATCCTTGTGATCGAGTTCGATCGATTGCGCGTCACCATTGCCACCATAAATGACTCCCGGCAATCTTCCTTGGGAACGCAGACGACGATTTGCGCCGGTTCCATGTAATTTACGACTGTTGGCACTGATTTCGATTTGCATTCCATTCTCCTGAAAACAAACAGCCCGCCCACCCGCGAACGGACCAGAACATTATCTCATTCTATAAACAGCGAGCTCAGCGAACTTTCGTTACTTATCCTGAGCATGGATTCACCCAGCAGGCTGGCCACGCTTAACTGATGAATACGGTTACATTTGCTGGCATCTTCTCTTAACGGAATCGTATCCGTTACCACCAGTTTATCCAGATCCGAAGTCTGGACACGTTCCACTGCCTTCCCTGACAGAACCGCATGAGTCGAATAGGCGATCACGCTGGCTGCACCTTCCCGTTTCAACGCAGATGCCGCTTCACACAACGTGTTTGCCGTATCCACCATGTCATCGATGATCACGCAGGTACGCCCCCTGACGTCACCGATGATGTTCATGACCTTGGATTCATTCGGTTTGGGACGCCGCTTGTCTATGATGGCCAGATCACATTCCAGGCGCTTGGCAAGATGGCGTGCACGTACCACGCCGCCCACATCGGGCGAAACGACGATCAGGTTCTGATAGTCATGCTTCCAGATATCCCCGAGCAGAATCGGCATGCCGTAGACGTTATCGACCGGAATATCGAAAAACCCCTGAATCTGGTCGGAATGTAAATCCATGGTCAGCACCCTGTCCACTCCGACACTGGTCAGCATATTTGCCACAACTTTGGCGGTAATGGGTACCCGCGCAGACCGGGTTCTTCTATCCTGCCGCGCATAACCGAAATAGGGAATTGCCGCAGTAACACGGCTGGCTGAAGCACGTTTCAGCGCATCGACGATCACCAGAATTTCCATCAGGCTGTCATTGGTCGGTGTACAGGTGGATTGCAATACAAAAACGTCATTACCCCTGACATTTTCAAGTATCTCCACCATGACTTCACCATCACTGAAACGCCCAACGTTTGCACGCCCGAGATTGATGTTCAGATATTTGACTACATCATGTGCCAGTTTCGGATTGGCCGTTCCGGTAAAAACCATCAGGCTGTCATAGGACATAGGTAACTTTTACATCCGGTTTAAAAAACGACACGGGCTGATCCGGCCACTTGCGTGATACCTGCCACGATACTGGCAGATTCATTGGGATCTGGCTGGGGAGGTAGGGATCGAACCTACGAATGCCGGAATCAAAATCCGGTGCCTTACCACTTGGCGACTCCCCAAAAAATATTCTAAAAATCCGACAAAGGATGTCTTGCGAGCCCTGACACGACAAATCCGCTCATATCGCCCGGCAACCGCCCGAATACCTCGCGCGCAGCCGATTCGGAAGGGAATTCCGCAAACATACACGACCCTGAACCACTCATCGCCACTTTCGTCGTGCCATGCTGCTGCTTCAACCATCCCAGCCATCCAGCAATGACAGGCTGCATGCGCATCGCAACGGGCTCAAGATCATTATGCCCCTGTCCCATGGAAAAGGCCGCCATTTTGATAGGAATTGTATTTCGTGTCAACTCTTTGCTGGTGAAAACCGCCGCAGTGGAAATCTGGACAGGCGGCGTCAGCACGACATACCAGGCTGATGGCAAATCGACAGCATGCAGTTCTTCCCCCACTCCCTCGGCAAATGCATTCCTGCCATAGATGAACACCGGCACATCGGCGCCCAATTCCAGTCCCAGTGCCATCAGGCGTTCTCTTTTCCAGTTGATCCCCCACAGCCTGTTCAGGGCAATCAGCGTTGTGGCCGCATCGGAACTTCCTCCGCCCAGCCCTCCTCCCAGCGGAATATTCTTTTCCAGATGAATTTTCACTCCGAGTGACTCTCTGCCGAACCGTTGCCGCAACAATTTTGCTGCCCGAACGCATAAATCATCCGTTTCCGTCAGGTCGGGAATCAGGTTCTCATGCCTGATGACACCATCATGAGTAATGTCAAAATGCAGTCGATCTGAATGGTCGATAAAGCGGAAGACGGTCTGCAACAGGTGGTAACCATCTTCCCGACGTCCGATCACGTGCAGAAACAGGTTGAGTTTGGCCGGCGCTGGAAATATGTCCATACACGAGAAAGAAAAATTATTTACGGTAACTCTTTACCCGTGGCGTCACCGCTCTTTGTTTCACCCTGCCACTGATCGACCAGCAGCCTCATTTTCACGTCCGGCCGACTAAATTCCAGCAATCTTGGTAAAACAGACATACCCTCCTGTGCAGGATAATAATTCTGGTAAACCACCTGCCACCCATCCTGACGAATGGCTACCGTACGTCTGTTCTTATCCAGATCTTTTTCAGCAACCGTATCTGGAAAATGGGTTCCGCGCACCCAGAACCGCATACCGGCAAGCGGCAGCTCCCAGCCCAGTACCTGGCTGGTGAGATACTCCGCATTCTGTGCCTGATAAATGGCGGGCTCAGAAGTAACCAGACGCACGCCGGTCTGATCCCTGAAAATCTCTGCAACGATCTGCCCAAGCGGGGAAAACAGGTAAATTTCATCACTCTGCCCGGTATGCTGCCAGCGAATTCCCCCGGAAAACCGATGCTGTCTGGCATTCACTGCCAACCTGCCAGTGAGTACAAAAGGCTCATTCGCAATATCAGCTTGCTCTTGTACCGGTTGAATGACGACTGTAGTCACTTCTCCCTGATGAACCTCCGGCCCGGCACACCCGACCAGAACCAGGAGAATGCCCAGCACCCAGCTTCTGCATGTCATTCTCCTGGCATTCAAACTGGAAATGCAGGAAAACACGATGTCATTCATTTCAGGAGATCTGGCAGGTAGCCCTCCTTCAGTAATTTTTAATGATTCGGCGGGACATGGCCGTTCAGAATGAATTTCGTACTGCATCCTGCTGAGTATTCCGCGTATTCTGCGAATCCGGCAGGATGATATTCAATTCGAGTGTTTCCTGGTTGTCATCCTGTTCGAATTTAACGGAGATGGCATCCTGATCCACTTGTACGTACTTGCGGATGACCTGCATCAACTCTTCCTGCAACTGGGGCAGATAAGACGGTTTGTTGCGATAATAACGTTCATGCGCAACGAGAATCTGCAATCTTTCCTTGGCAACCGAAGCTGTTTTAGATTTAGATGATCTGAAATAATCCAGTAAGCTCATTATTTACCTCCAAACAGCTTTCTGAGAAATCCTTTCTTACTGTCAATGAAACGGAGTGGTTTTTTTTCTCCAAGATAACGCGCTACCACATCCGCATAGGCCTGACCTGCATCGCTTTTCTCATCCAGGATCACGGGAATTCCCGAATTAGACGCATTCAACACCGATTTGGATTCCGGAATGACACCCAGCAAATGTAACGACAAAATCTCCTGCACATCATCCAGACCCAGCATTTCACCGGATTCAACCCGATCCGGATCATAACGCGTCAGCAACAGGTATTCCTTGATAGGCTCCATGTTCAATTCAGCCCGGCGCGATTTGCTTGCCAGTATCCCCAGCATACGATCCGAATCTCTTACGGATGAAACTTCCGGGTTGGTCACGACAAATGCATCATCTGCATAATACATGGCGAGGTAGGCCCCTTTCTCGATCCCTGCAGGGGAATCACACACGATATATTTGAAATCCTTGGAAAGTTCCTCCAGCACCCTGCCAACACCTTCCAGATTCAGCGCATCTTTATCACGTGTCTGCGACGCAGGCAGGATATAGAGCTGATTGCAGTTCTTATCCTTGATCAGCGCCTGATTGAGATTTGCTTCACCATTGATGACGTTGACGAAATCGTACACCACGCGGCGCTCACATCCCATGATCAGATCCAGATTGCGCAGACCGACATCGAAATCGATGACAGCTGTTTTATGCCCCCTTTTAGCCAACCCCATGGCGATCGCAGCACTGGTCGTGGTTTTACCGACCCCCCCCTTCCCTGACGTTACGACGATGATTCTTGCCAATTGAATCTCCTTCTCAGAAATATTTTCAGCTCAATTCTTCAATGATCAGCGCCTGATCGCGCAAATAGACCTGTACCGGCTTCTTCTTGGGAGTCTCCTTCAGATCCTCGCTGGTTTTATAAATACCTGCAATTGAAACCAGTTCCGCCTGCAGATCCAGACAGAAAAACCTGGCAGCAGTATCCCCTTGCACACCGGCCAGTGCCCGCCCTCTCAGCGTGTTGTAAACATGGATATTGCCTTCAGCCATGATTTCCGCACCGGCACTGACCTGTGCCAGAATTACGAGGTCGCTGGCAGCATAGATCCGCTGGCCCGAGCGCACCGGCTGGGTAATCATCATTGCAGGCGCGCGTACCGCCTCCCTGATCACTGGCTGAACCTCGGGCATGGTATCGTCTTTCCTTTGTATCTCCGGCAGGATAGCGTCATTACGGCTGCGGCCAGAATCAACCGGAACGGATAATTCCAGCGCCCGCTTTTCCTGTGAAGGATCTCCCCCCCTGATCCCGACAGGGAAGAGGCTCAGTCTACGAAGGAGTGATATGAGCGCTTCGACATCGATCTTTTTGTCATTCTCATTCAACTCACTTAAATCGAACAATACAGGGGAACTGCTGAAGAAATCGGGAGCACTGGCAATTTTCTCCTCCAACCGCTGCTCGATCTTTTCCAGATCATTGTTGTACAGGACCAGAATGGGTGCGAAAAAGGTGCCACTTCTGAAGTCAAGGATGGAAGACTGATCCATATCAGTGATCCCTCAGCCTTATACCTTGTATTGAACCGGCTGCGCTATGCGAAAACATGTGAAAGATGAAATCAGGCAAGATAATCCGGGGCCGGCTGTAAAAGTCGTTATTATACCTTTCAATCAATCGGAATAAACTGGTTTGATCAGAAACCTGGTAAATCGCGTATTGTCTACACCGAACATCCAGGCGGAGTGTTTGTCCAACTTGAGGTTTACACTTTTCCACTTTATCCGTCGAGGAAAAAATATGAAAACCCATACCCTGCCCCTTCTCCTGTCGTGCACTTTGTTTCTCATCGGCGCCTGCACCAGCATGCCGCCTGAAATCAGAAATTTTTCAGCAGTGGATATCCCTTACCAGCCAGTCAGCCAGAACGCTGAAACCTATAAGGATGCACCGGTTCGCTGGGGAGGGACTGTGATCGAGGTGGAAAACGAAACGGATTTCAGTCTGATGCAGGTGCTTTTTCATCCGCTCGATCGCAGCGGATACCCGGAAACCAGAAAACCCGGAGAAGGACGTTTCGCGGTAGAGATCAATGAGTTTCTCGATCCAGCAATTTATACCAAAGGTGTAGAAGTAACCGTCATCGGCACAGTAAAAGGAAATATCGAACGCACAATCGGAAACAAAACCATCCATATTCCACTCATCACTGCCAAGACCATCCATCTCTGGCCGCAGGCCTATCGTGAAGACAACCTGTACCGTTACGGACCCTATCCCGGTTATTATGGATATGGCTACCCGTTTTTCTACAACGGGTATTACCGGCCCTACCGGTTCTGGTGGTGACACGAGTACCCGGGACATTCAGGGCAGTCAATATTTTACCGATTCATACCGTAAACAATGAAGCAGCCGGCCACCTGAAAGTGGCCGGCCCGATATCCGACAACACTCATCCGGCATGTGGAAATTACTCAATCTGACAGGAATCTGCACCCTGATTCTGGTTGTCACCCTAGCAATCATGACTTACCTTGCCATCGACAGTCATCCCCGGATTGAACGAGAAATCTCCATCACACCGGAACAGATTGCCCGTGCCAAAGATATTCTCGATACACACCGTTACCAGGTACGCCCCGGCACATCGGCCACAGTCAGAATCCAGGCAGATGATCTCGATAATGCTCTGAATTATCTTGCATATCATCTCGCTCAGGGACATGCAAAAGTCACCATGCACGACAAAAGCGCACAGATACAGCTCAGCCTGCCGATACCCCCGGGAATGATCACAGGTCATCTCAATCTGCAGGCTACACTGACCGAAGGCAAAAGCTTTCCCGAGCTCAGCTCGGTAAGCATCGGGAAAATACATATCCCGGATATTCTTGCCGGCCAACTGACGGAAAAGCTGCTGGCATGGCTGCAGACTGCCAGTCCAGATGCACGCGCCGGCCTCGATGCTTTCAGAAAACTGCGGTTTTCCCGCAATGAAGTAGCAATTTCTTATTTCTGGAAAGGATGGGGAATCAACAAAGCCAGTTACTCCCCCGTCAGCCTGCCTTTTTTTGACCGGCAGGCGCTGGACAAGCTGTCGCACTATCACCATTTCCTCAACGAACAGAATCGTAAACGGGTTTCACACACCATTACGCTGTCAGAGATACTGACACAGATCATGCAGGAAACCGTTCGTCATTCGCCCAATGGAAACGTGCTGGAAGAATTCCGCGCCGCAATTCTGGTAACGGCATTTCATGTCGTTCAATTCCCGCTCAGGCTGGTCATCCCGGAAACAGCCAACTGGCCGGATCCGGTCAGAATCAATGTCACCCTGGATGGACGCAACGATCTGGCCATGCACTTCATGGCTTCCGCAGTAATTACTGCTTACTCGGATACAACCCTGTCCAACGCCATTGGTTTATATAAAGAGCTGGAAGATTCACGTTCCGGCAGCGGATTTTCCTTCAACGACCTCATGGCAGATCGCTCAGGAACCCGTTTTGCCGAGAAAGCCATGGCCAGCCAGGATTCAGCACGCCGGATGCGGAACATCATTCTGGCTGGAATACACGACACCGACCTCATCCCACACTGGTCCGATCTGCCCGAACACATGTCCGAAACTGCCTTCAAAGCGCGCTTTGGAAGTACCAGCAGCCCCCGCTATCACGAAATGATGGATAAGATCGAACAGCGGGTGGCTTCCCTGAAATGGCTGCGTTATTAGGATATGCTCAATCACTTACGAATATTTTTAATACCTTCAACCCAGAAATTTCCCTGCACAGAAACAGAAGCCGATTGGGGAAAGACAGATGCAGGCAGGGAAGAGTAAAATACTCCGCCACGATATACGCGACCGGTATAACCCGCTTCTCCAGATCAGGATAATGAATACAAGGTACTCTTCCTCCCACACACCGCTACTCCATGATCTGCCGGTAAACGGCACACGAATTATTGCACTCCCTGTCATCAGCTTATAAAACGGGTACCGTTAATGAAAATTGTCATCCTGGGAGCTGGCCGTGTCGGTTCGACCGTGGCTGAAAGCCTGGCCAGCGAATCCAACGATATTACGGTAGTCGATCTGGTAAGGAACAGGCTCAGCCTGTTGCAGGAGCGGCTGGACTTGCGTACTGTCGTCGGCAGTGCCTCTCACCCTGACATCATGATTCAGGCGGGCATGGAAGATGCCGACATGATACTGGCACTTACCGGAAGCGATGAAACCAATCTGGTTGCATGCAAGCTGGCTGCAAGCATGTTCAACACCCCTACCCGGATTGCCCGTATCCGTACCGTGGATTATCTGGATCACCCGGACATATTCTCCCGGGAAAATTTCTGTGTCGATTTTGCGATTTGTCCGGAACGGATACTGACCAAATACATAGAAAAGCTGATCGAGTTTCCGGGTGCGCTGCAAGTGCTCGATTTTGCCTCCGGCAAGGTCAGTCTGGTAGCGGTGAAAGCTATTCGCGGCGGTCCGCTGATCGGACGCCAGTTGAAGGAATTGCGCCGGCACGTCCCCAATCTGGATACCCGGGTTGCAGCAATTTTCCGCCATAACCACCCGATCATTCCTGAAGGCAGCACCATCGTCGAAGAAGGTGATGAGGTATTTTTCATCGCTTCCTCCAGCGACATTCGTGCCGTCATGGGTGAACTACGCCGCATGGACAAATCCGTCAGGCGAGTGATGATTGCAGGCGGTGGCAGAATTGGCCGCCGGCTGGCGGAGGTATTACAACAGTCTCACCAGGTACGGATCATCGAGCGGGATATCAAAGTATGTGAATCACTGACTCAGAATTTGCATAACACGCTGATTCTGCATGGTAATGTCACTGACGAAGAGCTGCTGGAGAGTGAAAATATCAGTGAAATGGACATATTCTGTGCGTTGACTGATGATGAGGAAAACAACATCATGGCTGCGCTGATGGCCAAACGCATGGGTGCACGCAAGGTGATCGCCCTGATCAACCGCAGTATGTACGTGGATCTGATGCAAGACAGTGGCATCGATATTGCCATTTCGCCCGCACAAGTCACGATTGGATCACTGCTGGCTTATGTCCGCCAGGGAGATGTAGCCGTGGTGCACAGCCTGCGGCGCGGTGCAGCCGAGGCGCTGGAGCTGGTCGCACATGGTGACACCCGTTCTTCCCGGGTGGTCGGCCGCAAAATCGAAGAAATCAAATTGCCCAGAAGCACCACCATCGGCGCTATCGTGCGCGGACTGCCACCGGGGGATGTTTACCGGAACCTGTCCGAACAGGAAGAAGACAGTATCTTAGCTCAATGGAAGCAGGCACAGGTCATCATTGCCCATCACGATACCGTGATCGAGCAGAATGATCATGTCATCCTGTTCGTCGTCAACAAAAAAATGGTACGGCAGGTGGAGAAACTGTTTCAGGTGAATGTGGGATTTCTGTAATCAGGCACCATGGGCCATGTCCTGAGTCATTTCCTGGCAGTAGCCAACATCCTGGGCCGCATGGTCATGATGTTCGGGCTGGTTCTGCTGATCCCCTGCGGAGTTGCTTACTGGACGCTGGATGGATCACTGTCGGTTTTTCTCGATGCACTGTCCGTTACGCTCGGGTGTGGTGCTGCTATATGGATACTGACTTATCGCTTCAAGCGGGAACTGCAGATTCGTGACGGGTTTCTGCTGGTGGTGCTGGTCTGGCTGTCGCTGCCCTTGTTTGGCATGCTGCCCCTGGTCTGGTATTTGCCGGAACTCGGTATCGCCAAAGCGTATTTTGAAGCAGCTTCCGGTCTGACCTCGACCGGAGCGACGATACTGACACGGCTCGATGAGCTTCCTTATGCAATCAATCTGTGGCGCTGCCTCATGGCCTGGCTGGGCGGAATGGGCCTGATCGTACTGGCCGTGGCGATTCTGCCCATGCTCGGTGTCGGGGGCAGGCAGCTTCTCAGCGCCGAGATCCCCGGGCCTATAAAAGAATCCCGACTAACGCCACGAATCGCCGAGACCGCCAAGCGGTTATGGCTGATCTATGTCACGCTGACGCTTACTTGTATGATTGCCTACCGGTTGGCTGGAATGACTCCATTCGATGCGATCGCTCACGCGCTAAGCACGCTGGGATTGGGAGGATTTTCCACGCATGACTCCAGTTATGGATACTGGAATTCTCCGCTGATCGAGGCAATTGCCATGTTGTTCATGCTGATTGCCGGTATCAATTTCTCATCCCATTTCGTTGCCTGGCGCGCCAAAAGTTTCTCCCCTTACCGTGTCGACCCGGAAGCAAAACTATACATCCTGATCACGCTGGCCAGTTGTATCGGAGTAGCCGGGTTCCTCTGGATAAAAGGTATTTACACGGATCCTCTGGTTGCCTTGCGCTATGCGGCTTTCAATGTGGTTTCCACTGCCACCACTGCCGGCTACAGCAACACCGACTATGCCCTCTGGCCGATCTTTGCTCCGCTCTGGATGCTGTTTTTATCGGGTTTCTGCACCTCCTCAGGCTCGACTGGCGGCGGTATCAAAATGATCCGGGCACGTATCCTGTTTCAGCAATTTTTTCGTGAAATGATCATCATCATGCACCCGCGTGCAGTTTCACTGATCAAAATCGGCAGAAGCATCATTACCAATGAAATCATCTTTGCCATTCTGGGATTTTTTTTCGTCTATCTGATCAGCATCGTTCTGATGACGCTGGCGCTGACGTTAAGTGGCCTGGATGAGATTACTGCCTTCTCGGCTGCTGTCGCCTGCCTGAACAATCTGGGAGCAGGTCTGGGAGCAGTCGGCCCGGCCATGACCTATGCATCGCTCAACGATTTCCAGATCTGGCTGTGCAGCTTTGGCATGTTCCTGGGCAGGCTGGAATTTTATACGCTGATGATTGTTTTCACCCCCGCCTTCTGGCGGAGATGACATCGCAGAATATTCAGATCGAATCGGATCGGCCGATAATGCGTTATCATAACGGGCAAAAATCTGACTGCAGCGGAAAGATAGCTTGGCAAGGAAACCTTGGAAATAAGGGGAAATCGTGACTGAAACGGCAAATGATTTAGCAGGTATCAAAGTAATGGTGGTTGATGACAGCAATACCATCCGGCGCAGCGCGGAAATTTTTCTCGCACACTCCGGCTGCGAGGTCATTCTGGCTACAGATGGATTTGATGCAATGGCCAAGGTCATCAACTGTCAGCCGGATATCATTTTTCTGGATATCGTCATGCCACGGCTGGATGGCTACCAGGCCTGTATGCTGATCAAAAAGAACCCCAGATATCAGTCTGTGCCAGTGATCATGCTCTCCAGCAAGAGCGGATTGTTCGATCGCGCGCGCGGCAGAATGGTCGGCTCTGATGAATATCTTACCAAGCCGTTTACCAAAGAAGCACTGCTCGACACGGTACGTAAACATACTTCACACCACCGGGTACCGGCCTGATACGGCTGGAAAACGATATAACAATTATCGGCCTGGTCCAATGGTTATTCAGATTCGTATCATGGCTACCGTCCCGTTCCTTCATTTCTGCTGTAATGAAGGTTAACCCGCCTCTGGCGTGGCATCCTGCACCTGTTTCCGCTCCCGTCGACCTTCACTGGTGGCTGACTCACCGGGGTTCTCTCACCCGCCTGATTCAGGATCGCTGTGAACATTTTCGTGTCGAACCTATTTTTCAGGCACTGGCAACGGCGTGTATCGATGAGCTGGAAGTCATGAACCTGCGCAGACAGACCCGGGCACTGGTACGGGAGGTTTATTTGCGCTGTAACGAAACACCGGTTGTATTTGCTCATTCGATCGTCAGAAAAGAACATTTACGAGGTGCATGGCGCGGCCTGAGCCGCCTGGGCAATCAGTCACTGGGCACCATGCTGTTTACCAACCCACTGATACAGCGCACTCCTCTTGCTTTCAAGAAACTGAAACCGCACCACCCGCTGTTCGAACGTGCCTGCAAACGACTGCAGAACCGCCCGGCCGATCTCTGGGCAAGGCGCTCGTTATTCATCCTGCAACATCAGCCGATACTCGTCACCGAGGTATTTCTGCCCGCAATCCGCAGACTCTGAGGCAGTAGTAAAATACGCCATACCTTATCCTGATCGATCCATCAGGCCCGGATACATTACTGAACCCATTCTTATGACTTCTGTAAACATGACTTTCGCGGACCGGCTTTCCGCATACACCCGGCTGATCCGGCTGGATAAACCCATCGGTATTCTGTTACTGCTGTGGCCGACATTATGGGGATTGTGGCTGGCGGCTGACGGCATGCCGGATCCGATGATTCTGGTGATTTTCGTTCTCGGTACAATTCTGATGCGCTCTGCTGGTTGCGCCATCAACGATTTTGCCGACCGGCGCATCGATCCTCACGTTTCTCGTACCCGCAACCGTCCGCTGGCGGCCGGCCTCATTACTGCACGAGAAGCATTGCTGATCGCCGCCGGATTGAGTTTGTGCGCATTCCTGCTGATACTGCCGCTCAATCTGCTGACGATCCAGCTATCCGTACCAGCCCTGTTCCTTGCGGCTTCCTATCCATTTACCAAACGCTTTTTTGCCATGCCGCAGGCATATCTGGGTATCGCATTCAGTTTCGGTATTCCCATGGCGTTTGCAGCACAAACCGGTACCGTACCACCGCTTGCATGGTTACTGGTGCTGGCCAATCTGTTCTGGGTGATCGCTTACGATACCGAATATGCGCTGGTGGATCGCGCAGATGATCTGAAAATCGGTATCAGAACATCTGCTATTACGCTCGGTCGGTTTGATGTGGCAGGGATTCTGCTATGCCATATCATTTTCCTGAGCACCCTGACTTACGCAGGCATATTGCTGCAACGTGGCATCTGGTTTTATGGCGCCCTGCTGGTTGCATTAGGCCTGGTCATCGTTCAATACGGCATGATCCGCAAACGTGAACCTTCCCGCTGTTTCCAGGCATTTCTGCATAATAACTGGATCGGTGCAGTCATATTTGCGGGTATATTGCTGGATACGCTGTTCAGAACCGATCAATCATTCTGACGAAGATTCAGGATCAGCTCCAACCCCATTACACGCCGCTCAACTCACTTACAACCACCGGGCCTGCTTTATGAAATACAAGGATTTGCGTGATTTTCTCGTACAGCTTGAGCAACGGGGTGATCTGAAGCGCGTGGATATCGAAGTCGACCCTCACCTGGAGATGACGGAAATCTGTGATCGTCTGCTCAAACAGGCCGGTCCGGCTGTACTGTTCGAACGGCCTGCCGGACATACTATCCCGGTGCTGGGCAATCTGTTCGGCACACCGGAACGGGTGGCGCTAGGCATGGGCCAGACATCGGTTTCCGCCCTGCGTGAAGTGGGCAAGCTGCTCGCCTATCTCAAGGAACCCGATCCGCCCAAAGGATTGCGCGACGCCTGGGAAAAACTGCCGGTACTGAAGCAGGTGCTCAATATGGCACCCAAACAACTGGCCAGCGCCCCTTGCCAGGAAATCATATGGGAAGGTGCCGATGTCGATCTGGGCAAACTGCCGATCCAGACCTGCTGGCCGGGAGATGTAGCACCCCTGATCACCTGGGGGCTCACGGTGACACGCGGCCCGCATAAATCAAGGCAAAACCTGGGAATTTACCGGCAGCAGGTGATCGCTCCGAACAAAGTAATCATGCGCTGGCTGGCGCATCGCGGCGGAGCACTGGATTACCGTGATTTTTGCCAAATTTATCCGGGACAACCCTACCCTGTTGCCGTTGCACTCGGTGCTGATCCGGCAACCATCCTCGGTGCAGTGACTCCCGTTCCTGACAGCCTGAGCGAATATCAGTTCGCCGGTTTGCTGCGCGGGGCAAAAACTGAAGTCGTCAAATGCCTGACGCATGATTTACAGGTTCCCGCCAGCGCGGAAATCGTACTGGAAGGCTATATTCATCCGGATGAAATGGCAGTAGAAGGTCCCTACGGTGACCATACCGGCTATTACAACGAACAGGAAACCTTCCCAGTCTTCACGATCGAACGCATCACCATGCGCCGCAACCCGATTTACCATTCCACCTACACCGGCAAACCGCCCGATGAGCCGGCCATTCTCGGTGTAGCACTCAACGAGGTATTCGTACCGCTGTTGCAGAAACAATTCACCGAAATTACCGATTTTTACCTGCCACCGGAAGGCTGTTCTTACCGTCTTGCCGTGGTCAGCATGAAAAAGCAGTATCCCGGCCATGCCAAGCGTGTCATGTTTGGTATCTGGAGTTTCCTGCGCCAGTTCATGTATACCAAGTTCATCATCGTGACCGACGATGACATCGATATCCGTGACTGGAAAGAAGTCGTCTGGGCGATGACTACCCGGGTCGACCCGGTACGCGATACTCTGATCGTGGAAAACACTCCAATCGACTATCTCGATTTTGCCAGCCCGGTTTCAGGACTTGGCAGCAAAATGGGTCTGGATGCTACGAACAAATGGCCGGGTGAAACAACACGTGAATGGGGTCGCCCCATCGAAATGGATGCAGCCGTCAAAACCAGAATCGACCATCTCTGGCAGCGACTGCCATTCTGATCGTTCCGTTACGAGGATAAGAAGACTTTTCCTTCTCTGGAAAAGCGGAATACTGTCCATGAATACCGACTCGACTGCACATCAGACTACCCTAATGCGTATGTGAATGCGCTCCATGCTCCCCGTGATTTTTTTGTGAACCTTGCCCGGCAAGCTGCCTGCCAGTACTGATCTGATAGGTGGCATGACACGCCGTGCAACGCCCCAGCGTTTCACTCAATTGCTGCAACGTATGCTTCGTATCCTTCCCCGATTCCGCATCCTGTGCAATCCTGTCAAACGCCTGATGCATGGCCATGCCCAACTGCATGAACTGCTCGGGCAGGATGTTATCCATGTGCCCTTCCATTTTGTGCGGCATATCCGTTCCAAGTGAACGGGCATGGCGTGCGGCAGCGGCTCTGTCATCCTGCGCAAGTGCCTCCAGAATGGCACCTGTGCCGGTCAGCAACATACGCATTTCGCTCAGCAGATGATTACGCTGCATCTCATTCATGGGCAGAATCTGGCGCTGATCAACTCCATCAGCCATGGCAGCAGTCATGACAAAACCCAAAACAATTGTAAAAATTTTCTTCAAATCAACCTCCTTTATTGTGGGATGAGCCGGAAACATATCATTCTCACCACATCATGAATATTAGTAAACACCCCAGGCAAACAACCGGATGACAATACCCGCAGAAGCACCCGACAACCCACCACGTATTGCTCCCGATGTGAATCTAGTTTATCCTTTACGGCCGCGTTTGACAGGGCAAGGAGAAGTGACCGAGTGGCTGAAGGTGCACGCCTGGAAAGCGTGTGTACGGTAATACCGTACCGCGGGTTCGAATCCCGCCTTCTCCGCCATTATCGTCAATAAAATCAGTTGCTTAATAAATCCAGCAGACCATATTTAAGCATATTTGGTCATGTTTTTGCATCGGCTTTTTGGTCAACATTTTTTACGGTTGACAGACTTCACTATATAAAACCACTTTACATCATAAGAAAATCCCCTGTCATAGGAGGAGGGATGGTGGACAGGGGATGATTCTGCCAAAAAGGCAGATAACCAAGACTGGTTACATCATAATTGTCATAACGCACTCAGCCACTGATTGGTTTACTCAGTTTTATGGTAAGGCATCGATCATCCGCAACTATTTAGGGAACCTCTGAAAAACATCAGCAGACAGTCAGTTCAGGGCAAAAGCCGGTGACGCAAGTAAAGCGTAGCGAACAGCCGTAAGGTTGGCCCATAGAGCGAGGCGCTTGCGCCGAGTAAAAATTGGAGTTTATATACGTAATAAATGAGCATTTCGAGCTGACTTTTAACGCATAAATGGCAACACAGGCAGTTCTTCAGGGATTTCCTAACCATTAGATGAGAATTATGATCATACCTAAGGTAATAAAATCGAGACGGTTTCATCGAACGAAACGCAAATAATTTAATTAACATATTTCAATAACCTTGACATCATCAATTTCTCGGGCTTATAGTCTGGTCAGGTGCTGAACACACCCCTTCCTTTACCCCTGTAGCGGCAACGGCGCCCCTGAAAGGGAAACAACGCGAGTCTCTACAGGAGTGTTCAGTACCTGGGCGTTTTTCCTCAGTTTCTCAATCCACCCACCTGATTCGATATTGTTGGTTACAACAATCCTGGCTAAAACTTCCACAAGCTGTACGAGTCTCTCTATTGCAACCTCATATCAATTCGGATTCTCATATCCCGAATATAGTTAATTCCGATTAAAACTGTTTTCGCCAGGCTTTCAGAAACAACGATCAAGAATTCTCCCAAATTCCGGGAATTTTCTTTGTTATCTATCAAGCCGGTCTCATACATGCCGTTGTTTTAATTTATAACAACACCCAAAAATTTTTACTGCCATGACCCCGGCAGCCATGAGCCATGAATCGATGCATCATTGACTACAAAACCATAAAATCCGCACAACCGGAAATCATTTCCAGAATCATCGAGATCAATGAAGAATCTCCGAACTGCTTCAGGGAAATGGATCATCTGTTGCGTTCCGACCAGGTGGTTGCATCGTTCATTCTCAGAGTGGCAAATTCACCCATTTACAATCGCAGTCAGCCGATCAGGACATTACCCATTGCGATCAGTCTGCTGGGAATCAATATCATTCGTTCACTGGTCATACTGGCTTTCTCGCGTTCCGTATTTTCCAAAAGCAAGAATGCCCTGGTATGCAAACATATCTGGCACCATTCCCTGCTGACTGCCATTGCCAGTTACAACATCTGTTCTGAACTGGGAAAAGCGGAGGATTGTGAAGAGGCCTTTGTTGCCGGACTGGTTCACGATATCGGCAAGGTGCTGCTTTTTACCCACGTGCGCAAGGATTATATGGATGCGCTTACCTATGCGCTCGAGAATGCCTGCTCTAGCAAGGAAGCGGAGCAAAAATTCATGGGTACGGATCATTACCAGATCGGTGAGCAGGCAGTCAGGGAATGGAAACTCCCGCCACAGTTTCAGCTGTATGTCGGCACTGATCTGGATCAGTTATTACCCGGGCAGATCGACAATGAAATCCTGCTCTGGCTGGCAATCGCCAACAGCCTGATCAAAGGAGCCGGAATTGGTACCAACCCCTGTGACCCGGTCATCCGCAAGGAGAAGCTGATGGCTTACGGACTGAATGAAGAGTTTTCTGACCATCTGCTCGATGAAGCTTTCTTTCAGAAATTGATCAACGATGAAATCTTTCAGTTCTGCGCCCATGATCGCTGTTGACCCCCCCTCTGGAACAAGCTCGAACAAGATCGAATCACATTCTCCCGGGCACGGTCGCCCGATCATCGTTACCTCGATTGAGCATAACGTCTGGCAAGAGCTGGAACAGGAAATCGTATGTTCACTGAAACGTCTGCAATGCCCGCGTCTGCTGGATTCAACCGTACTTTTACTGCACAAACTGATTACAAACATAGTCAGAACCATGCATCGCCATGCATTCCAGCGAGCGATCGAAAATGATCTGAACATCGATATCGCCAGCAAGGACAATGTATTCGATGAACTTCTGCAGAATGAGCTGATCACGCATGGTGATCGGAATATCGAGCAATTCTGCAGAAAGAATCATTTCCAGGTCATACTGACCTTTCCTGAAGAAAAGGGCACTTTAATACGCATCGAATACCCGGAAAACTGTGACAACAGTACTTATCTGGATAGTAAACTTGCCAAAGCGATCGGATTCACACTGCTAAAACAGATCGATGGGACCACCGCACCGGGCTATCACTCCGCCAAAGTAGTGAGAGACATAGCACGGCATCACCCTCACCTGGAACAGGCGGAACATTCTGAATTACTGCTCTCTGCTGAGGAATCGGATAAAACACAGGCTATTTTCTGCAAACTGAACTACGGCATCATCGTTTTTTCCAGTGCAGGCGATATCCTGTCCATCTCCCCTGCGATTCTCAACAACCTGAAGCTGGAAGTATCACCGACTTCGGTTCACATCCTGACAGGCATCATTCCCGGCCATTTCTATAACGACGTGCTATGGGGACTTGCTCTGGAGTCCCAGGACGGGGTATTCGAGAACTACAGAATCCGCGTCAGACTGCCGCATGACAACAGCCTGTCGCTACTTTTCAATATCAGCGGTTATCGCCATCATGACATGACCATTCACACATTGTGGCAGGTCGTATCGCTGGACCATAAAGCCACCCATACACTGGCCGAAGGTTCCATCCTCAATGAAGCCCGTGTTCATAACATCACCCGTAATTACGTCCCTCAGCTGGTCGAGCAAAAAGCCCGGGAAATCGTCCGGCTGGGCGGCAATGCACTCCCCAATGAAGAATGCCGGCTCGCTGTCCTGTTCTGTGATATTGCCGGCTTTACCAGCTATGTGGAAAACAACGAAAAAGAAGAATCCGTCATTCATACGCTCAACCTGATACTCGGCAGAATCACAAAAGCCGTCAGACAGCATGAGGGAATCATCGACAAATTCATGGGTGATTGTGTCATGGCGCTGTTCAGAGAGCCCCACAAAGCCATACTGGCCGCATTGGAAATTCACAAACATTCCTACGACTTCAATAATTTGCGAATGCGTGCCGGCAAAGATCTGCTGCTCTTACGCATCGGTATCCATTGGGGCAAGGTGGTCATCGGTAATGTTGGTTCTTCTGACAGGCTCGACTGGACGACGATCGGAGATGTCGTCAATACTGCTGCCCGCCTTGAAAAAAACTGCTGTCCGGGCGCGATACTGATCAGCGAAGCACTGTACGAAACCACCGCACACATGGATCACCCTGATATCAGATTCAGTAAACCCTTTCATCTCAAACTGAAAGGAAAACGCAACAAACAGGCCGTTCGCTATGTGCAAACCGCCAGCCAGCCTCTGTTGCACGACATTTTCACCACTCATCACGCAAAAGACTGATCACATCTCTGCCTGATGCACGAACGATCAGCCGTTCCGGACACGACTCACCTGTATCGATGTCACAACGCTTCGTAACGGATTTCCACTACTTCCAGTTCTTGCGGGCCGCCCGGTGTCTGCAATGGCACCACATCTCCTTCACGTGCCTTCAGCAGTGCTTTGGCCAGCGGTGAAATCCAGCTGATCCAGCCCCGGCCCGGTTCAGCTTCATCGATACCGACGATGCTGTAAGTCTGCTCCTCGCCGCGCTGATTGCAAACCGTTACCGTCGCACCAAAAAATACCTGATCACATTCGCCGCGCTGCTTCGGATCAATGATTTCGGCGTTATCCAGACGCCTGGATAAAAACCGCAGGCGGCGATCGATTTCACGTAAACGCCGTTTTCCGTAGATGTAATCACCATTCTCCGAGCGATCACCGTTCGATGCTGCCCAGGAAACGACTTTAACCAGTTCCGGGCGTTCCACTCTCCATAATTGATCGAATTCATCCTTTAAGCGCTGATAACCTCCCGGAGTAATGTAGTTTTTTACGCCTTGCGGCAGCTGCGGGTTGCCATCCAGCTCTTCCTCACCGTCACTTTCCTTGGTAAATGCCTTACTCACACTTACATTCACTCATCATTTGTATGAACGAATACTGCTTTTGCATACACTCCCAGATTAATCTGCCTGTTATACTCAAAACCATGCAAGTCATCATTATCAGCGGGTTATCCGGTTCGGGAAAATCGATCGCACTCAAAGTCCTGGAAGATTCAGGCTACTACTGTGTCGATAACCTTCCCGCGTCATTGCTTGTCGTTCTCATCAACCACCTGCAAACGCAGCAGCACGCTTACGTTGCGGTCGCCATCGATATGCGCAGCGGCGAGAACATTACTGTTCTGCCCTGGCAGCTCAAAATGATCGACAAAAGCATCCAGATAAAATTCATATTTCTGGAAGCACGTACTGAGACGCTGATGCAGCGCTTTTCCGAAACCCGTCGCAGACACCCCCTGAGCGATAAAAATATTACCCTGGAAGAAGCCATCCGGCGTGAACGTGAAGCTCTGGCCACATTGACAGGGTTGGGACATCATATCGATACCAGTTCTCTCAGGCCCAATGCGCTGCGGGCCTTTATCAAGGATTTCATTGCAGACAGCCGAAGCCCCTCTCAATTGACACTATTGTTCCAGTCGTTCGGCTACAAACACGGTATTCCGCTGGACGCTGATCTGGTATTCGACATACGTTGTCTGCCTAATCCTTTTTACGATCCGCAACTGAAGGAATTGACCGGGCACGATCCCGAAGTCATCCGCTTTATGGAATCTCAGCCGGATGCCTCAAAAATGCTCAGAGATATCAGCAGTTTTCTGGGTACCTGGCTACCTGCTTACATACGGGATAACCGGGCCTATCTCACGGTTGCCATCGGTTGTACCGGGGGACAGCACCGCTCGGTTTATTTTGCAGAAAAGCTCGCACTGCACTTCCATGACAGCGCCCATGTTCTGGTGCGTCATCGCGGCCTGGCGGAATACAAGCCGCACTACGCCCGCAGATAATCTTCTTTCCTTCCCAGCCAGCGCTGCATGTGGCACTGCGCCGCCAGCGGATGATCGCGCAGCATGTCCTCGGCAACATTGCGTGCCATTTCAAGCAGATCGATATCCTCTTCCAGATTGGCAAATCGCAGCAGAGGCACACCACTCTGACGGGTGCCGAGGAACTCCCCAGGCCCGCGCAGCAACAGATCCTGACGCGCGATTTCGAATCCATCACGATGTTCGAAAATGATCTGCAACCGTTTACGTGCCACTTCGGACAACGGCTGCTGATACATCAGGACACACACACCGGTGGCCGATCCACGACCGATCCGCCCACGCAGTTGATGCAGTTGCGACAATCCCATACGCTCAGCATGCTCGATCACCATCAGCGAAGCATTCGGCACATCCACCCCTACTTCGATCACAGTCGTGGCAACCAGCAATTGTACTTCTCCCTGACTGAATTCCGCCATGATCACAGATTTTTCATCGCTGTCGAGCCGGCCGTGAATGAGAGCAATTCTGAGATCAGGAAAAGTCTGGCTCAACGTTTCATAGGTTTCCACCGCCGTTTTCAACTGCAATGCCTCTGATTCCTCGATCAGCGGGCAGACCCAGTAAGCCTGGCGACCAGCCAGACAAGCTTCACGGATACGCGCAACGATTTCCTCGCGCCGGCTGCTGTCGATCAATCTGGTTACCACCGGTGATCTGCCAGGCGGCAGCTGATCGATGACAGAAACATCCAGATCAGCGAAATAGCTCATGGAAAGTGTTCGTGGAATCGGTGTGGCACTCATCATCAGCTGATGCGGTATCACCTCCTCATCTCCGCCTTTCATACGCAGTGCCAGCCGCTGACCAACACCGAAACGGTGCTGTTCATCGATGATCACCAACCCAAGGCACTTGAACTGGACCGCCTCCCGGAACAACGCATGTGTTCCGATGACAAGCATAGCCTCACCCGTTGCTGTTCTTTCCAGCTCCTGATTGCGCAGGCTTTTCTTCTGGCTGCCGGACAACCAGCCCACCCCCACACCAAGGGGAGTCAACCAGTCGGATAGTTTGCGGAAATGCTGCTCGGCCAGAATTTCTGTCGGCGCCATGACAGCGACCTGATAACCGTTTCCGATCGACTGCAAAGCAGCCAGTGCTGCCACGATCGTTTTGCCGCTGCCTACATCTCCCTGTAACAACCGCTGCATGGGGTAAGGCTGCGCAAGATCCTTGCTGATTTCAGTCACCACTTTGCATTGCGCGTCAGTCAGACCGAATGGCAGTACCTCCAGCAATGCCTGCTGCAAGCCGGTCTGCTGCTGCAGAACAGGTGCCTGCTGACTGCGGCGCTGGTGATAATGACAACGCATGGAGAGTTGCTGCGCCAGTAATTCGTCGAACTTGATCCGAAACCAGGCCGGATGGGAGCGTTGCTGCAAGGATGTGATCGACACCCCGGCAGGTGGACAATGAAGTATGGACAAACTGTCCTCGAATGCAGGGAACTGACAAGCAGATAATATCGTTGCCGGCAGGGTTTCCTGCAGAAGCCGTTTTGCACGTAATCGTTCAAAAGCCTGCATGATCAGCCGGGCAAGGGTACGTTGCGGCAGCCCGGCCATTCCCGGGTAAACCGGTGTCAGCGTATTCGCCAACACCATACTGCCACGCACTACCCGGCATTTCGGGTGCACCATTTCCACTCCGTGGAATCCGGCCCGTACTTCACCCAGTACGCGCAGCCGCGTACCCGGTGACCAGGCGGTTACCTGACTGGCATAAAAATTGAAAAAACGCAGATAAAGCGTACCGCTATCGTCATCCACCCGGCAAACGAGCTGCCGCCGCGGGCGGACCAGCACTTCCTGCTCGGCAACGACCCCTTCTACTTGTACTGTACTTCCAGGAACGGCCTGGCTAATGGGCGACAGCCGTGTTTCATCCTCATAACGCAGCGGCAGGTGCAAAACCAGATCGAAATCACTGAACAGGCCAAGTTTCTCGAGCTTCTTGCGTAAAGCCTCATCCAGTGAGTCGAAAAAATGAGCAGCCAACGGGAAAATGATGTGAATGGTAAACCAGCGTCATTTATCCAGCACGACGACAGCATCCATCTCCACCAGTGCATCACGCGGCAATGCTGCCACACCAATGGCTGCACGTGCGGGATACGGCTGGCTGAAATGCTTGCCCATGATTTCATTGACCCGGGAAAAATTGCCTAGATCGGTCAGATAAACGTTCAGTTTGACCACATCGCCCAAACTGCCGCCACTGGCAGCGATCACTGCCTTGAGATTGGCAATGACCTGCTCGATCTGCGCATCGACCCCCGCCACCATTTCCATGCTGACCGGATCGAGCCCGATCTGGCCGGAAAGGTAAACGGTCTCCCCGCCCGTCACGCGAACAGCCTGGGAATAGGTGCCGATTGCCTGCGGGGCATCATTGGTCTGGATAATAAATTTGCTCATTCTGACTCCCTGGATAGTACGATAGAATAAAATGTCTGGCGCCCGCACAGGCAGGCAGCGTCTCAATTCTCGATAAAGTATAAATTCATGCAGAAACTCGTCATTCACGGAGGAGCTAAGCTCCAGGGTGAAATCAGTATTTCCGGTGCCAAAAACGCAGCCCTGCCGGTACTATGCGCATCGCTGCTGACTGCCGATACATTTACCATCCAGAACCTCCCGCATCTGCGGGATATCACCACCATGCTGGCACTGCTCGAACAGATCGGTGTGCGCATTTTAACAAATGACCCGGGTACAGCAGAACTGTCTGCTGCCAGCATTACCAATCCGACCGCTTCTTACGACATGGTCAAAACCATGCGTGCCGCCATCCTCGTACTGGGTCCACTGCTGGCACGAACCGGGCAGGCATATATTTCACTGCCGGGCGGCTGCGCAATCGGCATGCGTCCGGTAGATCAGCATATCAAAGGACTGCAGGCCATGGGAGCGGACATCAGTATCGAACAAGGCTACATCCGTGCCCAGGCCGGACGCCTTTCGGGTACGCGTATCGTCATGGATCTCGTTACCGTCACCGGCACCGAGAATCTGATGATGGCCGCCACGCTCGCCTCCGGTACCACCATCCTGGAAAATGCCGCGCGTGAACCTGAAGTAGTCGATCTGGCAGACTGCCTCATCAGTATGGGAGCAAAAATAGAAGGGGCAGGCAGTGACATCATCGTCATCGAAGGGGTGGATCACCTGCATGGCTGTTCACATACTGTCATGCCTGATCGCATCGAGACCGGCACATTCCTGACTGCTGTCGCTGCCTGCGGGGGTGACATCACCCTGACCCGGACACGCGCAGATACACTCGATGTCGTACTCGGTAAACTGATCGAGACTGGTGCGGCCATCGATACGGGTGAAGACTGGATCCGCCTGCGCATGCAGCACCGGCCACAGCCGGTCAGTCTGCGTACCGCACCCTATCCGGCCTTTCCCACCGACATGCAGGCGCAGTTCATGGCGCTGAACAGCATTGCTGACGGGACCTCTGTCATGACGGAAACGATTTTCGAAAACCGCTTCATGCATGTACAGGAGCTCAAACGTCTGAATGCGGATATTCAGGTCGAAGGCAATACCGCGATCGTGCATGGCATTCCCCAACTCGATGGCGCCAGTGTGATGGCAACTGATTTGCGTGCCTCCGCCTGCCTGATCATCGCCGGGCTGGTTGCGCAGGGAGAAACCATCATCGACCGGATCTATCACCTGGATCGGGGTTACGAACGAATCGAACGAAAACTGGCACAGGCAGGTGCACAAATCAAACGCATAAATTAAAAAACCCCCGTATTACGGGGGTCTGAAACTGGCAGTTCGTCGTCGAATCAGTTCAGCAGTGATGGCGGGTTGTAGCTGATCACGATGGTAGCCAGACGTTTGTTCAGGCCCATGACCGGCACGACCAGCAATTTCCTGTTATCCACGTCGGATTTGATAGTGATGGTCTGCAGACCAAGAACATCTTTAGGATAAAGACTCGAAGCCTCTTCACTCTCCAGTCTTTTATCGGTGGATACCAGCAGCTTGCCTTCATCACTGATCAATACAACGCGCTCGGTATCTTTCGTCTTGACGAGTTCGGTCAGATACTGGTCGATCTGGTCCAGATTGTTACGGATCAGCTCGCCACGCACTGCCCAAGCCAGCACCTGACCAAAGCGTTCTTCTTCCTTTTTGTACTGGCTGTCGGCATATTCACGCGCTTTCTTGACCAACTCCTTACTCTTTTCCTCAAGCTGCTGCGCGATCTGGGCCTGCCCTTTTTCCAGCCGTGACTCAGCCTGGTTTACAGCAATCTGCTTCCAGATGAACACCAGCAGCAATATGCCCAGAAAAACCAGTAATGACCATGAAGGCAACTGTTTGTGCTGCAGGTCGGCAATTGGCGCAAACTTCTTGCCCAGAATATTGAGTAATGAAGCGGGCTTGGTCCATTCGACCTTGTCTTTGGACTGGTCGCTCTCGTTCTGCGTGTATTGATCCGACATGAATTGCTCCTTCGTTAATGAGTGACTCGATGAAAGGCGCTAATTATCCACCATTCCCTTTTCCAGGGAAAGCAGTGCTGCCAATAACCAGCCCCTATTATGCATACGTGTTGCAAAATCTGCCAGTCGATTCTTTCCGGGTTGCGGGTAAAATACAAGGTTTCAACAAACGACAGACATTTCCGTGGAAAAAGATAAAAAAACCTGGTCGGGACGTTTCAGTGAACCGGTTGCGCAACTCGTACAACGCTATACCGCATCGATCGGATTCGACTACCGACTGGCCGAATATGACATCCAAGGTTCGCTCGCACACGCCCGTATGCTGGCTGCCACCGGCATCATCCAGCCCGCTGATCTGGCCGCCATTGAACAGGGGCTGGCACAAATCCGTGAAGAAATCAGTAAGGGTGAGTTCGAATGGCAACTCGAACAGGAAGATGTCCATCTGAACATCGAACGGCGTTTGACTGCGCTGACCGGAGATGCTGGAAAGAAATTACATACCGCCCGCTCACGCAACGATCAGGTGGCCACCGACATCCGACTCTACCTGCGCACCGCGATTGACGAAATTATCGATCTCATCCACACGCTGCAATATGTACTGCTGGATCTGGCAGAGCAGCAAGCTGCCACGATCATGCCCGGATTCACTCATTTACAGGTGGCTCAGCCTGTTTCGTTCGGACATCATCTGCTTGCCTACCATGAAATGCTGCAGCGTGACGGGCAGCGCCTGCAGGATTGCCGAAAGCGCGTCAATCAACTGCCGCTGGGCGCTGCCGCTCTGGCCGGCACCAGCTATCCCGTCGACCGGGCAATGGTTGCGTATGAACTGGGATTTGATGATATCTGCCACAACTCGCTGGACGCCGTTTCCGACCGTGACTTCGCGATCGAGTTCTGTGCCTGCGCTGCACTCATCATGATGCACCTCTCCCGCCTGTCAGAGGAGCTGATACTCTGGATGAATCCGGCCTTCGGTTTCATCCGGCTGGCAGATCGGTTCTGCACCGGCTCGTCGATCATGCCACAAAAGAAAAATCCTGATGTGCCTGAACTGGTACGCGGAAAAACCGGTCGCATCAACGGCCATCTGGTCGCGCTGCTGACCTTGATGAAATCCCAGCCGCTGGCCTATAACAAAGATAATCAGGAGGACAAGGAGCCTCTGTTCGATACGGTCGATACCCTGAAGGATACCCTGACCATTTACGCCGACATGCTGGCCGGGCTGCACGTCAACCCGGAAGCCATGCGCCAGGCTGCACTGCGCGGTTACGCAACGGCCACCGATCTGGCCGATTATCTGGTCAAAAAAGGGATACCGTTTCGCGATGCGCACGAAGCAGTCGCCCAGGCGGTCCGTTTCGCGGAAAGCAAGGCATGTGATCTGAGTGAACTCTCGCTTGCAGATTTGCGACAATTTTCCGAAGTCATCGAACAAGATGTCTTCGAGGTATTGACGCTGGAAGGCTCCCTGCAAAGTCGCAATCATCCTGGCGGCACTGCCCCGGAACAAGTGCGTGAAGCCATCTGTCGTGCCCGGTCACAGTTACCCGGCTAAGCTGGAGACAGAACGCGGGATGAAACAGGAATTTCTGCACATCGCCTCCTCTTTGTGGGCAACCGTGGCTGCACAGATTTCACGACACACCGGACAGACATTCGCCCCGGAAAGCCTCACCCCGATCGGTGGAGGGTGTATCAATCAGACCTTCTGCATCCGTGATCACGAACGGCAATACTTCGTCAAATTGAACAAAGCCGGGAATTTGGCCATGTTCGAATCCGAAGCAGCGGGACTGGGAGAAATACTCGATTCTGCCAGCCTGCGTGTCCCTCAACCACTTTGCTGCGGAAGTCATCACGATGATGCCTGGCTGGTACTGGAATTCATCGATCTTCAGAACCGGGGAAATGCAGCTGCACTAGGCATCGGGCTGGCAAACATGCATCGGCACACCGCGGAAACATTCGGCTGGATACGCGACAACACGATCGGCTCGACCCCCCAGAGAAACGCCACCGCCAGCGACTGGATTTCGTTCTGGCGACAACACCGGCTGGGTTATCAGTTGAATCTCGCTCGCAAAAATGGCCACACCGGTTCACTGCAATCACTGGGGGAACGTCTTCTGTCCGAATTTCAACATTTCTTTACCGATACCCTGCCACTCCCGTCACTACTGCATGGCGATCTGTGGGGAGGCAACTACGCTTTCGATCAGGATGGTCAGCCCGTCATTTTCGACCCGGCTGTTTATTACGGCGACAGGGAAGCAGATCTGGCGATGACGGAACTGTTTGGTGGCTTCCCGCCCGATTTCCAGGCTGCCTATCGCGATACCTGGCCAGTGGAAACCGGCTATACCACCCGCAAGCAGCTCTATAACCTTTACCACATCCTCAATCATCTCAATCTGTTCGGGCCGCAGTATCTGAGCCAGGCGGAAATCACCATGAAAAAATTACTGGCCGAACTTTATTGATGAGCAGACCTACCCGTGTAATCACGTTCATTGTCAAGCAGCAACAGTCACAATAAAATGACCCAAGTAACGAGAAAGGAGATATTTGCCACAAACCAACGCTTTTACCAGCGCTTTTCAGCACCAGTAACCCGTCATCACCGGACTGCACCAGCCATGTGCAACCTCAGGCACAGCCAGAAAACATAGCGCAAATGACGGGCAACCCCCATTTACCAACGGTGGATCATGCTGCAATACCCGGGTTGCGGCAGATATTCATCAACCAAACAAGGATCATCAACTATGAGCACGACCAATATCCTCAAGCACCTTGCCAATCTGGAAAAACATCTCGCAGAGGAACATCCGGATAATCCGGTCCTGACCAAAGCCGTCCACAGCTTCAGAAAACTGGATGGTGTCGCCCAGGCGCTCGGATTACTGGAGTTGAACGAGTCATACGCCACCTATGTCACCTGGTGGCCGATGATTGCAGTGCTGGGCACTTTCTCGTCGGGCAAATCGACTTTCATCAATTCCTATCTGAATATGACGCTGCAGCGCACCGGCAATCAGGCGGTCGACGATAAATTCACCGTGATCTGTTACAGCCGCCACGATGAAATCAAAACACTCCCCGGTGTGGCACTCGATGCCGATCCGCGCTTCCCGTTCTATCAGATCAGCCATAGCATCGACGAAATTGCAGAAGCCGGACCACAGCGCATCGATGCCTACATTCAGCTCAAAACCTGCCCGTCGGAACAGATTCGCGGCAAAATCCTGATCGATTCCCCGGGATTCGATGCAGACAGCCAGCGTACTTCCACCCTGCGCCTCACTCAGCACATCATCGATCTGTCCGACCTGGTGCTCGTCTTCTTCGATGCGCGCCACCCGGAACCCGGTGCCATGAAAGACACGCTCGAATATCTGGTCGCCGCCACCATCAATCGCCCGGATGCCAACAAGTTTCTGTACATACTCAACCAGATCGATGTGACGGCAAAAGAAGACAATCCCGAGGAAGTCATCTCCGCCTGGCAACGTTCACTGGCTCAGGCCGGCTTGCTGGCCGGGCGTTTCTACCGGATTTATGACAAGGATGCAGCCACCCCCATCGAAAATCCGCAAATCCGGGAACGTTTCGAACAAAAACGCGAGGAAGATCTGGCAGATATCAGCACACGCATGCAACAAATCGAAATCGAACGCTCGTACCGCATTGCTGCCATGCTCGAACAAACAGCCAACACCATCGAAAACCAGGTCATCGGTAAACTGGAAACTGCACTCGATCAGTGGAGAAGCCAGGTACTCACACTCGACGGCATACTGGTCGGCCTGCTGGCAGCATTGACAGGAATAGCACTGACCGTTACGGACAGCTGGCATCTGCTCAAGGAATGCATCGACGGGATTTCTGCCGGTGGCATATTGCCGATCATCACCATCATGCTTCTGCTGGGAGTCATCGGCTATATTCACTTTGCCGTGCGTAAAAGTGTCGCCCGCAGCATCCTGAAACAACTCCCGCAGGAATTCGGACACGATCACAATGCAGCCAAGCAATTCAGCCGCGCCTTCAGTAAAAGCACGGCCGGTTACCGCCCCATGTTCCTGAAGAAACCGGCTGGCTGGAATGGTACAAATCGTCGCATCCTGGCTGAAGTCAAGGAAGATGCCAACGATTACATCCAGATGCTGAACGACCAGTTCACCGATCCGTCCGGTCATCTGGAGCAGGAACAGAACCAACCTGCCACCGAACAAGCCTGAACGATCGATCACCCGACACCCTCTGCCCGCAACAGTGGCAGAGGGTTGTTTTTTTCAGCCAACCATGTCATTCCAGGGCGAAATCACCCATCTATCCCAGAAAGGGCTGGGAGTCGTACAACACCCGGAGAACGGGCTCTCTTACTTCGTTGCCGGCACCTGGCCTGGAGATAGGGGGGAATTCGAAATAACCGATCGCGCCCTGAACAACAGAAAATACGGTTATGCCCGTCTGATTCGCCTCATTCAGTCTTCCCGTCATCGTAAAACACCTGAATGCCGGTTTCTCGGTTTCAGCGGCAATGATTGCTCCGGCTGCCCGTGGATGATCGCGGATTACGACAGCCAGCTGGAACAGAAAAAAAACCGGTTTCTCTACGCCATGCACAGAGTTGGCTTCGATCTCGCTGATCTGAACATCGGAGCGGTACAGCCTTCTCCGGATCTGTTCGGCTATCGCAACCGTTTTCAGGTCAAAACAGATGGTGAAAAACTGGGCTTCGTGGCCGAGGGATCGCATCATATCGTCCCGATCGAAGACTGTCTGATTCTCAATCCTGCCTGCCGGCAACATCTGCAAACCCTGCGCAAGCACCTGCCCAGCCGCGAATGGAGTCCGGCACCGGGCGACGACTGGAATTTCATCGATCTGGACGATCAATCACCGGCAGAACCGGTACTGCTCAACCGGAAACAGCCTTTCCGACAAGGCAATGATGCACAGAATCAATGGATGAGATCGTGGCTGAAACACGCACTCGAACAGCACGGTCACTCGCACAAAATCGTCGAATTATTCTGCGGTTCAGGCAATTTCACTGAAGTAATCGCGCAAACCGGATGCCCAGAGATACTGGCTTATGAAGCCGACCCGCAGGCAATCACCGTTCTCCGGCAAAAAAATCTGCCCGGCGTAGATGCCAGAACGGCTGACCTCTACCACCCCTTCATCTGGAAGATTCTCAAAAAGAATGTGCAGGATGCCGACATCCTGGTGCTCGACCCGCCCCGCTCCGGGCTGAAAACCCTGCGCGGATTCTTCGAAACCTTCACTTCACTTGAAACCATCTGCTACATCTCCTGCGATCCCGTAACCTTCGCACGCGATGCCTGGACATTCTGCAAAAACGGATGGAGCTTCAGCGATATTCAGCTCGTGGATCTGTTTCCTCATACTCCGCATATCGAAATCATGGCCACGTTTCACAAACACCAGGAACATACTGCAAAAGAAAGCAAACGATAGCGCGGCAAGGTAGAACCCGGCGGGGAAGGCTCAGTTGCAGTAAACGAGCATCCCAATGCCTGATTCCAATTCAGTATGGCTGGATACAGCAATTCCTCAGGACTTTCCTAAACTATTCCATCCGTTTGCCGAAGAAACTTCAATACCCCCTCCGGAGCATCGGCTCTGGAGCAGATCAGAACCCGCAATCAATCAGGACGGATACAAAAGATGATGATACAGCCGGAGAATTTTCGCAAACTGACTGAATGGACTCAATTTCTCAGTGAAGTGGAAATTCCCGTATTGCGTAAAACTGCCAACGATCTGGCAGCATTGAGAGAACAGGAGCCCAATCCCAGTGCACGTAACGTCGCTCGCATCATCAGGCATGATCCGCTCATGACCGTAAAGCTGTTGCGCCATCTGCAACAACACAAGCATAAGCGGCAGCAGCAGGAAATCGTGCAGGTCGAACAGGCACTGATCATGCTGGGTGTGGAAAACGCACTTGATCAGGTTGTCGCTGAACCTCTCGTGCAACATTTACTGCAACAGCGCCCCGCTGCACTGGTCAACCTGCTGCAACGGATACACCGTGCGCATATTGCCTCCAACTATGCACTTGAATGGGCCATACGCCTGTACGACACTCATTTCGAGGAAATTCGTATCGCCGCACTGTTGCACGACATCACTGAAATGCTGCTGCGCTGCTTCGTTCCTGACAAAATGCTCGAAATCGATGCCCTGCAACGACAGGACAGCACACTGCGCAGCGCCACCGTTCAAAAAACGATATTGGGCTTCACGGTATACGATCTGCAAGCTACGCTGATAGAAGCCTGGGCACTGCCAGAACTGCTGATCATGCTGATGGACAAAAAGCATATCGCCCATCCACGAGTTCGTAATGTCGTACTGGCGGTCAACCTTGCACGACATAGCGCCCATGGCTGGGATGATGCTGCCCTGCCGGATGATTATGCTGAAATCGGTGAACTGCTGCGCATCACGCCGAATGATGCCAGGACATTGGTGCACGCCCGCTACTGACGCCACTGAAGGATACCATCTCCAAGATTGGGAACACGGTACTTCATTCTGGTAAAGTTGATACGCTGAAAAATCCGGATCCTGATTTTCAGTCTCTTTGTAAATGCCGACAGGTATGAAACAATCCAACCCATCAATTACGAAGGTACCAGATCACCGCTACTTGCCACACTCCATTTGCGGTTAAAGAGAGAGTATCACGACCTCACGAGGTAATTCCTTACCCCGCACCGCTCCTTGATGAAATAAGAACTATCTTGGAAATGGGCAGAAAGCAGGTGATAACAGGGCAATCTCATACACGGACAGCCTGTTTACCTGCGCCGACCAGTCTCGCCAATATTCGTCTGGCCATATCCTGCAACGGGACGATTTCATCGACAGCGCCAAGGGTAATAGCTTCTTTGGGCATACCAAACACCACGCAACTGGTTTCATCCTGCGCCAGATTATAGGCACCTGCATGATGCATATCGAGCATTCCCGCGGCACCATCCTTGCCCATCCCCGTCAGAATCACGCCGACAGCATTTTTCCCGGCGCAATGGGCCGCAGACTGAAACAGTACATCCACTGATGGGCGGTGGCGGTTGACCGGATCTGTTTGACTCAATTCGGTCACATAGTTAGCACCGCTTTTCTTCAGCAGGAGATGGGAATGACCCGGTGCGAGATATGCATGACCCGGCAGCACCCGCTCGCCTCCTTCGGCCTCCTTGACCCGGATTTTGCATAACCGGTCGAGCCGCTCGGCAAAGGAACGGGTAAACCCTTCCGGCATATGCTGAGTAATCAGTATACCCGGACAATCCGGCGGCAAATGAATCAGCACATCTTTGATGGCCTCGGTACCGCCAGTAGATGCCCCAATGATGATCAGCTTTTCGGTAGAAATACCGTGATGCCGCGGCATCTGTACAATACTTCCACTTGCAGCACCATTGCTGGCAACGGGTTCCAGACGATGGATACGTGCCGTGCTGGCAGTACGAATTTTTCCTGTAATTTCATCTGTGTAGGCTTCGAGGCTATTGCGGATATCCATCTTTGGTTTGGCAACAAAATCAACGGCCCCCAGTTCCAGCGCCCGAAAGGTTACTTCTGATCCCCGCTCAGTCAGTGTCGATACCATCACCACCGGCATGGGCCGCAATCGCATCAGTTTCTCCAGAAATTCCAGGCCATCCATCTTTGGCATTTCCACATCCAGCGTCAGTACATCCGGATTCAATGTCCGGATCATTTCACGCGCCACTATCGGATCCGGGGCCGCACCAATCACCTCCATATCCGGCCGGGCATTGATGATCTCGGTCAGTAATTTGCGAATCAGGGCTGAATCATCAATGATAAGTACACTGATCTTTTTCATGAGCTCCTCCTCAATTTTCACGCGTACCTGGCTGTATTGCAGACTGCGCTACAGACAGCAGTAACCGGCTGTAATTCTGCTCGCGCTCGACAATGGTATCGTTACGCGATACATATAATTTCTTCTGCAACACTCGGCCGTTTTTGGGGAAAAAATGGATCTTGCGTGGATGATTACCTTCCAGATCTGCCGCCAGAATTGGAATCCCCCGTTCCGCCAGATATTTTTTGACAAACCGGGTATTCTGCGAACCGATCATTGATGACACCATGGCACGCTGCACATTACCCCCTCCAAATACCTTGGAAACCAGATTCTCCTTGTGTGCCCCGTTTCTGAGCAGCTCGCGAATCAGGATATCCATTGCATAGCCACCGAAACGCGCGCATTCCACCTGAAGTCCCTGGTCATCTTCGCCTCTAGGCAGCATAAAATGATTCATTCCGCCCACGCCGCTCTGACCGTCATAAATACAGGCTGAAACGCAGGAACCCAGTACTGTACTCAGCACCATATTCCGAGTGGTCACAAAATATTCTCCCGGCAGCAGTTTGACCGCTTCCGTATTCAGGCGCTGATCGAAATAGAAATTTGAAGCAAACTGAGGATTAACCATAGCAAGGCAGAGCTACCCGATAATTTATCAAATCTGTTTTTGGTACAGAGATTGGCATAGCCCTGATTCTGCTGCCTATTTCTTAACTGGCTTATAAACAGTGCGATCAATGAGCCTGATCAGGTCGGAAGCATGCTGGAACACTTCCGAGTGGCCCATGAACAGCAGTCCGTCACGATCAAGCAACGGTACAAATTTCTGCAAAATCCGATACTGCGTCGGCTTATCAAAATAAATCATGACATTACGGCAGAAAATCGCATCAAGAGGTCCGCGCATCGGCCACTTGGGATCCAGCAGATTAAATGGCCTGAATGTAACCAAGTCACGCAATTCCTGTCGCACCCGGGCATAGCCTGAGGTACTGCTTTTCCCTTTGAGAAAAAATCTTCTGATTCTCTCAGAGGACATGGATTCCAGCCTGTCGAGGGGATAAACGCCCTCACGCGCTGCTGCCAGCACTTCGGTATCAATGTCGGTGGCAAGGATACGGACAGGGGGTTTCATTGAATTAAAGGTTTCCACCATGGTCATGGCCATCGAATAAGGTTCTTCCCCGGTAGAAGCCGCGCTGCACCAGAGTTTCACCGTGTGGCCAGGCTGACGTTTCTTCACATGCTCGGCCAGCATTGGAAAATGGTGAGCTTCCCGGAAGAACGATGTCAGATTGGTGGTCAGCGCATTGGTGAATGACTCCCACTCTACATCCTCGCTATCTCTTTCCAGGCGCTGCAAATAGTCGTTGAAATTGTTCGTCCCGGTTGCGCGCAGACGTTTCGAAAGACGGGTATACACCATCTCCTGACGATTCTCGGCCAGTGCGATGCCGGCGCGCGCATAAATCAGCTTTTTCACACATTCGAAGTCATGTGAGGAAAACGCGTACTCACGTGTATTGTGTTCACCCGAAGCACGTGCATTCATGGCAGATGACCGTCAGGTGAACAGAACCTGCTACCTGTCATCACCGTAATGATGACAGGCAGGGAATCCCCCCCCCACCTTACTTCGCGCACCTCTGCCACTTCAGGTTGTACGACCCCGGATTCCGTCATCGTGTATTGCATGTCTTTCCTCCCGTCATCAGCCCCGAATTTTGTCTTCGCAAGACCGCAAGTGCCGTTTAGCCGCAAATAAAGCGTGGTGAATAACGATTCAATGTCTCTATTACCGCCGCTACCGGATTGCTTCACGCCGATGGCACTCGCAAAAACGGCCAGGATTGAGCCAAGACGAATATTTTCATCGATCGGTGTCATCACAAGATCCGGTTTCAAAATTCTTCCCATCCCCCTTCGGTGCCGGCGGAAACCGATGCAACAGAGCTTCTGGTAGCTGCTTTCTTCCGGTTTCGGGTTTGTGGCAAGCGCTCGACGTTGGTTGCCCGGTTAGGGCTGCGCCGTTCGACGGATGGCGGGTTGTCCGTATGAGCTGCAGCCATTCCATGCTCCAGCTTGAACGCCGCTACTGCACGCGACAGTTGTTCTGCCTGTTCGCGCATGGATTCGGATGCAGCTGCCGCCTCTTCCACCAGCGCCGCATTCTGTTGCGTGATCTCATCCATTTGTGAAATGGCCTGATTGACCTGTTCGATCCCCAAGCTCTGCTCATGGGAAGCAGCCGAAATCTCGCCCATGATGTCGGTCACACGCTTGACTGACAGCACCACTTCTTCCATCGTCCTGCCAGCCTGATCCACCAGCTGGGTGCCGTCTTCCACCTTGTGCACCGAATTGCTGATCAGTCCCTTGATTTCCCGCGCCGCTGCCGCAGAACGTTGTGCCAGGGTGCGTACTTCAGTCGCCACTACGGCAAACCCGCGTCCCTGTTCACCGGCACGCGCTGCTTCCACCGCCGCATTCAGTGCCAGAATATTGGTCTGGAAGGCAATGCCGTCGATCACGCTGATGATGTCGACAATCTTCTTCGAGCTGTCGTTGATCGCGCTCATGGTCTGTACCACCTGACTGACGACCTCACCGCCTTTCACGGCCACATCGGAAGCCGAAGCCGCCAGCTGGTTGGCCTGGCGAGCATTGTCCGCGTTCTGTTTTACCGTCGAAGTCAGTTCCTCCATGCTGGCAGCGGTCTTCTCCAGGTTGGCTGCCTGCTGTTCGGTACGTTGTGAAAGATCGGTATTCCCATCGGCAATCTCTTTCGAAGCTGTGGTGATCAGTCCGGCTGCATCCTTGATCTGTCTGACAATGCTGGCAAGTTGATCCACGGTCGAATTCGAATCATCTTTCAACTTGCCCAACATACCTTGATAGTCATGGGTAATGTGCATGGTCAGGTTACCCTGTGCCAGAGCCTCCAGCATGGTAGCCATCTCATCTAACCCTTGTGAAGTGCTCTCCATCAGCCGATTGATTCCTTCTGCCAGTTGCCGAAAAAAACCTTCCTTACCAGCCAACACCAAACGCTTGCTGAAGTCACCCGCCACACCCGCCTGAACGATTTCCATGACTTCCTTTTCGACTGTCAGCTCCTGAGTACGGTCACGCCATTCAACCACAGCACCTGCCCGTTCACCCGATTCGCTGGTAACCGGCATCAACAGCAGTGAATACGTCCGCTCTCCGATTCTGACGTTATCGATCTGTTGCTGCCCGGCCAGATCTCTCAATCGACTTTGCAATGATTCGCATACATCCACTTCATTGGCTTCATTGACCAAAATTTCCTGCACCATCCGGTTCATAAAAATGATCGTTCCGGTGTTATCAGCAATCATGATCGCAGAAGTTGCGATATCCAGCGCATTACGTACCCGCAGATTCTCGATGTTCATCCGCTTGGTTTCGGTGAAATCGATTCCCGCACGAATCTGCATGGATTTGAGTGCTTCGGTCAGCCGCCCGATTTCATCATTACGATCGAGGAGGATCTGGCTGGTGTAATCACCCTGCGCCATTTTGTCCAGATGATGAATCATGGTATCCATCGGCTGGCGGATACAGCGATACAGCAGCACGCCCATTCCAACTGCCAGACAGACACTCAACCCCATCCCGGCAAACGCCAGATTCAGCTGGCCCTGCATCATCAGCCAGGCGGAACCCGCCATGACCAGCAAAGGTACCGCACCAAACCCGGTGATCCGTGTTTTCAGGCTGAGATGGCGGAATTTCTCGCGCAATGACCCCAGCCAGTTATCTGCCACTACCTCTCCGGCAACGATTCGCACCTTTGCCATACCCTCACGCATCTGGCGATAGAGCGTCTCGGCTGCCTGAATCTGATCACGCGTTGGTTTGCTGCGCACGGACATGTGTCCGGTCACCTTGCCCTGTTCCCTGATGGGTGTCACATTGGCATATACCCAGTAACAGCTGCCATCCTTGGAACGATTTTTGACCAGACCGCTCCACGGCCTGCCCCGTTTGAGCGTATTCCAGAAATCTGCAAATGCTTCCGGCGGCATATCCGGATGGCGGATGATGTTATGCGCCTGTCCGACCAATTCCTGCTCTGTAAAGCCACTCATTCTGATGAAGGGTTCATTGATATAAGTAATGACCCCCTTGGCCGTGGTCTTGGAAACGAGAAACTCTCCATCCCGCATTTCCCGTTCCACATTGGTAACCGGCATATTGACTCGCATGATCTCGCTTTCCTGGTAAGTTACGTTATTGACAGAAACACTGTTTTATCGGCATCAGCCGGATTGATTGGCGCTCTCCTCCTTCATATAAAAAATATTGCAGGCTGTACAATTCAAAATTTTGTCTTTGCAAGTCATGTAGTCACGTGGCAATCCAGTACTGCTGCTACCGGACTGCTTCATGCTCAAATCGTTTGTAGTGACGAATGTTTTATTCTGTTTCAGAACTCTTCCCAGTCACCATCCGTACCGGTTGGAACGGAGGAGGATGCACCCGGGGAAGCAGTTTTCCTGTGGCCTTTTACTTGTTGCGGCAGGCGCTCGACGTTGGTTGCCCGGTTGGGGCTGCGCCGTTCGACGAATGGCGGGTTGTCCGTATGAGCTGCAGCCATTCCATGCTCCAGCTTGAACGCCGCTACTGCACGGGATAGTTGATCCGCCTGTTCGCGCATCGATTCGGAAGCCGCAGCCGCTTCTTCCACCAGCGCCGCATTCT
>WBZR01000942.1_pt1 | contig 41144 bp, 38 predicted proteins | sample 5204231 | NCBI WGS metagenome assembly WBZR01 (sample SAMN12412403, study PRJNA552823) | activated sludge metagenome | isolation source: activated sludge from anammox sidestream of wastewater treatment plant... | place: USA: Virginia | collected 2017-08 | reverse complement strand
CTTACTCAGGTGGCTTTTTATTTTGCGATACACTAATCGTTAAGGATTATTTTCTTCCTTCTTTTTCTTTGGTTTTGCCGGAGGTGTGGCCTTGCTGATGTTGGCTTTTAGTGCATTGGTTTCTTTATCAAACACTACTTCAATGCTGTCGCCTTCCTGCAACTCGGCCTTGATAATTTCTTCAGCAAGCATGTCTTCTACATATTTCTGAATAGCACGTTTCAGTGGTCGTGCTCCATAACTCTGGTCGTAACCTTTGTCGGCAAGAAAATCTTTTGCATCATCGCTGAGTTTGATTTTATATCCAAGTGCTGTGATGCGTGAATAAAGTTTTTCAAGTTCAATATCAATAATGCGAACGATGTCTTCTTTGTTGAGTTGGTTAAACACCACCACATCATCAATACGGTTCAGAAACTCAGGAGCAAAAGCTTTCTTCAGCGCATTTTCAATCACTCCGCGTGCATGGTCGTCCATCTGTGCGGTTTTAGCGCTCGTGCTGAAACCTACTCCCGTACCAAAATCTTTCAGCTGACGTGAACCGATGTTGCTCGTCATGATGATGATGGTATTTTTAAAATCTACTTTACGTCCGAGTGAGTCGGTAAGTTGTCCGTCATCCAGTGTCTGCAACAACAGGTTAAACACATCCGGATGTGCTTTTTCAATTTCGTCAAGCAACACCACTGCATAAGGTTTACGTCTTACTTTTTCAGTAAGCTGTCCGCCTTCTTCATATCCAACATATCCCGGAGGCGCACCAATGAGGCGCGATACTGCAAATTTTTCCATGTACTCACTCATGTCAATGCGGATAAGTGCATCATCAGAGTCGAACAGATAACGTGCAAGTACTTTTGCAAGCTCGGTTTTTCCCACACCTGTTGGTCCTAAGAAAATAAAGGAACCAATGGGTTTGTTGGGATCTTTCAGTCCGGCACGGTTGCGCTGTATGGCACGAACTACTTTCTGTATAGCTTCGTCCTGACCAATCACTTTTCCTTTCAGCTCTTCAGGCATTTTTATCAGCCTTGTAGTTTCGGCCTGTGCTACGCGTTGCAGCGGAATACCGCTCATCATCGAAACCACTTCGGCAACGTCTTCTTCAGTTACGGCATAACGCTGATTTTTTGTTTCATCTTCCCATTGTTTTTTGGCAGCTTCAAGTTGATCTATCAGTTGTTTTTCAGAGTCGCGCAAGCGTGCAGCTTCTTCGTATTTCTGACTTCGCACCACTCTGTTTTTCTCGGTTTTTATCTCTGCAATTTTTCCTTCCAGCTCCACAATGTTGGCAGGTACGTGAATGTTGGAAAGGTGTACACGCGATCCTGCTTCGTCCAAAGCATCTATTGCTTTATCCGGCAGAAAACGGTCGGTGATGTAACGGTTGGTAAGTGTTACACAGGCCTTCAGTGCTTCGGGTGAATAGTTCACATGGTGATGATCTTCGTAGCGGTCTTTGATGTTGTTGAGAATCTCAACAGTTTCGTCAACCGAAGTAGGATCTATAATTACTTTCTGAAAACGTCTGTCGAGTGCACCGTCTTTTTCGATATACTGACGGTATTCATCAAGAGTAGTAGCACCAATACATTGTATTTCGCCACGTGCAAGAGCGGGTTTAAACATGTTGGACGCATCTAATGAGCCGCTGGCACCACCTGCACCAATGATGGTATGTATTTCGTCAATAAACAAAATTACGTCAGGTGATTTTTCGAGTTCATTCATCACTGCTTTCATACGCTCTTCAAACTGTCCGCGGTATTTGGTTCCTGCAACCAATGATGCAAGGTCAAGTGTAACGATACGTTTGTTGAACAATACTCTCGAAACTTTTCGCTGTATGATACGAAGTGCAAGACCTTCGGCAATGGCAGATTTTCCAACTCCCGGTTCACCGATGAGTATGGGATTATTTTTCTTTCTGCGCGAAAGTATTTGCGATACACGTTCAATTTCTTTGCTGCGGCCTACAATAGGATCCAGCTTTCCTTCTTCGGCTGCCTTGGTAAGGTCGCGGCCAAAATTATCAAGCACGGGAGTTTTGGATTTTGCATCACCTGTTTTCTTAGAGGTAGAGCTGCTTCCCAAACCCGGACCTTCGTCATCATCCTTGTTGTAAGGATCATCAGAAGGCGACTGTGGCGCTTCGGATTTGAAATTGGATTTGAAGGTTTCCAGTTCCTCACGCATGATTTCGTAATTCACGCCAAACTGATTCAGAATTTGTGTGGCAATATTGTCTTCGTCTTTCAGGATAGAAAGCAACAAATGCTCGGTGCCGATGATATCGCTCTTGAAAATTTTTGCTTCAAGATAAGTTATCTTCAATGCTTTTTCTGCCTGTTTGGTTAGAGGAATATTATTGAGGTTGCTGACATTTCCTGTATTGGATTTAACGGCATTTTCGACTGATTTACGCAGTTCCACCAAATTTATGTTAAGTGATTTGAGAAACTTGATGGCCATGCCTTCTCCCTCGCGAATGAGGCCTAACAACAGATGTTCTGTTCCGATATAATCATGGCCTAAACGCAATGCTTCTTCACGGCTGTAAGTGATGACGTCTTTTACTCTGGGGCTGAATTTTGCTTCCATTATTCTGAGTTTTAATATATTTTAACGGTAAAAATCTGAAATAGTTTACTTAATTAGATGATGCAATTTAACTAAATTACCAACAACAAACCTAACAATAATTTTTCAAACAACCTGTTAGTAAATCTTTATAACATTTTCACTCGTTTTGAACACAAAATATGCCATTAAAAGCTTACCTTCGCAAACATGACAAAAGAGGTAGTATTGGCGCAATAAACTAGACGAAATGTGACAGCCTTTACAGCCGTTTTTACACTGTAAGATATTTTTAAAAAGCTTTTATAAACGATTAATTCATTATGTCAGAAGGAGAAAAAATAGTCCGTATTAACATTGAAGAGGAAATGAAAACAGCCTACATTGATTATTCAATGTCGGTAATTGTGTCACGTGCGCTGCCCGATGTGCGCGATGGTTTTAAGCCAGTACACCGCAGGGTACTTTACGGAATGCTGGAGTTGGGCGTATTGTCCAACAGAGCGTATAAAAAATCAGCCAGAATAGTAGGGGAAGTGTTGGGTAAATATCACCCGCATGGTGATGCTTCAGTATATGATACCATGGTGCGTATGGCCCAGGAATGGAGTTTGCGCTATCCGCTGGTTGACGGACAGGGAAACTTCGGAAGTATTGATGGCGACAGCCCTGCAGCAATGCGTTACACAGAGGCACGACTGAAAAAAATTGCCGAAGAAATGCTTGCTGACATTGACAAAGATACGGTTGACTTTAAACTCAACTTTGATGATACCTTGCAGGAGCCAACGGTGTTGCCTGCCAAAATTCCTAACCTTCTGGTAAACGGTGCTGCAGGTATTGCCGTAGGTATGGCAACCAATATGCCTCCTCACAACCTCAGAGAAGTGTGTGATGCCATCATTGCCTATATTGACAATAAAGACATCCTGGTGGAAGAGTTACTCAAGTATGTGAAAGCTCCCGACTTCCCCACCGGTGGAATTATTTATGGTTATACCGGAGTGAAAGAAGCGTTGCTCACCGGCCGCGGTCGTGTGGTAATGCGCGCCAAAGCCAACATCGAAAGTATGGATAATGGAAGAGAGCGAATTATTGTTTCTGAAATTCCATATATGATCAACAAAGCCGAGATGATTAAGAAAACGGCTGATCTGGTAAATGACAAAAAAATTGAAGGCATATCCGACATCAGAGATGAAAGCGGAAGAGACGGTATGCGCATAGTGTATGAAATAAAACGCGATGCCATGGCAAGTGTTGTGCTCAACAACCTCTACAAACACACTCCGCTTCAAACTTCTTTTGGTGTAAATAACATAGCACTCGTGCATGGACGGCCGTTGTTGCTCAACCTCAAAGACCTTATTCAGTATTATGTGGAGCACCGACATGAAGTGCTGGTACGCAAAACAAAATTCGAACTTGCCGAAGCAGAAAAGCGTGCCCACATCCTCGAAGGATTGCTCATTGCACTCGATCATCTTGACGAAGTGATTGCCCTCATTCGTGCTTCACAAACTCCTGATGAAGCAAAAGCAGGGCTGATGGAAAAATTTGCTTTATCCGAAATTCAGGCAAAAGCCATACTCGACATGCGTCTGCAACGTTTGACTGGTCTGGAGCGTGATAAAATTAAAGAAGAATATGCCGAGCTGATGAAACTGATTGACTACTTGAATAAAGTGTTGAGCAGCGAAGAACTTCGTATGTTGATTCTGAAAAAAGAAACTGCTGAAGTGGCTGAAAAATATGGTGACGACCGCAGAACTGAAATTGTTTATGCAGCTGATGACATCAGTATGGAGGACATGATTGAAGACGAAGCTGTAGTGGTAACAATTTCGCATTTGGGTTATATCAAACGTACACCGCTCACCGAATACCGCACACAAAACAGAGGAGGTCGTGGTTCCATAGGAAGCAGCACACGCGATGAAGATTTTGTAGAACATCTTTTTGTGGCTACCAACCATAATTATATTCTGTTGTTTACTCAGAAAGGCCGTTGCTTCTGGCTGAAAACGTATGAAATTCCCGAAGGCAACAAACAGTTCAAAGGAAGAGCCATACAAAACCTCATCAGCATTGAACCTGACGACAAAGTGTTTGCATTTATCAATGTGAAAACACTGGAAGACGAAGAGTATATCAACAACAATTTTATTGTGATGTGTACCAAGCAGGGTGTGATTAAGAAAACTCCGCTCGAAGCATATTCGAGGGTTCGTCAGACAGGTATTAATGCCATCAACATCAATGATGGTGATGAACTGATTGAAGCAAAACTTACCAATGGCAACAATGAAATATTACTTGCCGTGAAATCAGGACGTGCCATCCGTTTCAACGAAAACACAGTGCGTACGGTAGGACGTAATTCTATTGGAGTGAGAGGAGTATCACTCGACAATGAAAAAGATGAAGTAATAGGAATGGTTTGTGTGCAGAATCCAAAAGAAGAAACCATTCTTGTGGTGAGCGAAAAAGGTTATGGCAAGCGCAGTGACCTGGAAGATTACCGTGTGACCAATCGAGGTGGAAAAGGAGTGAAGACGATGAACATTACCGACAAAACAGGCGACCTCATTGCCATAAAATGTGTGACGGAAGGTGATGACCTGATGATCATCAACAAATCCGGTATTACCATTCGTATGGAAGTAAAAGATCTTCGCATCATGGGAAGAAATACGCAGGGAGTAAAGCTGATTCGACTGGATGATGATGACTCCATTGCTTCAGTAGCTAAGGTTGATGTGGATGAGGCAGAACCTGAAGCAGAGAATACTGTTGAAAATACGGATGAAAATGTATCAGGAGAAATAAATAACAACAATGTTTCCGGAGAAGCCGGTCAGGAAACAGATTCAAACGAACCACCGGTTGTTGAATAAATTTAAACCATAAGTATTAAAATAAGAAAATGAAAAAATTAGTACTTGCACTGCTTGCATGTGTATCTACAGCAGCAGTAGCGCAGAAAGCTCAGGTGCAGTCAGCCTACAGCTATCTGAAATACGAACAGTTGGATAAAGCCAAAGAAGCTATTGACATTGCAATCAACCACGAGAACACGATGAACTATGACAAGGCATGGTATTATCGCGGATTAATTTATCAGTCGCTGTATAAGAATGAAAAATACGGTAATCTGGATAAAAATCCTCTGGCAGAGGCGCTGAAATCTTATAACAAAACATTGGAGCTAAATCCGAAATTTGAGTACAAAGATGACATTGCCGAGAAGAAAAAACTGCTTGCACAGCAATTCGCCAATCAGGGTTATATTGATTATCTCTCAAAAAATTACGAAGGAGCATTATCCGATTACGAAAATTTGCTGAGCATAAACCCAAACGATACGGGAGTATATTACAATGCAGCAATTTGTGCTGAGCGTGCAAACAATCCTTCAAAAGCAAAACAATTTTATGCCAAGCTGGACGAAATGAAATACGATGATGCTAAAATCTATCAGCCTTATGCACAGTTGTACCTCACCGAAGGTGATACTGCCAAAGCACTTGAAGTATTGTCAAAAGGAGCAGCACGTTATCCTGATGAAAAATCAATTCTGATAACTCAAACAAACATTTACATCGTTTCAGGAAAAACTGCCGAAGCTTTAAAAGCAATTAATCTTGCCATAGAAAAAGATCCTTCCAACGCCAATTTGTATTTTGCAAAAGGGACGCTTTTAGAAAAAACTGATACCAACAAAGATGCGGCAATAGCAGCCTATAAAAAAGCTGTGGAGCTGAAGAATGATTATTTTGATGCATACTACAATCTGGGAGCTTTATATTTTAACGAAGGAGCGCGTCTGGCAAACGAAGCCAACAGCATTAAAGATAATGCCAAGTATGCCAAAGCAAAAGTGGTGTTTGATGCCAAGTTTAGCGAAGCAAAGCCTTATCTCGAAAAAGCATATTCGCTGAATCCTAAAGATCAAAGTACATTGCTGTCGCTGAAGCAGCTGTATGCAACACTTAATGATGCAGCTAACTACGAGAAGATAAAGAAAGAACTTGATGCACTGAAATAAAATTTCATTGTAAAAAGCGTTTTCGGGGCTTGCACCAGCGGTGCAAGCCCCGATTGTTTTTAATGTAATTTTGCCGCTTCAACAGTTTACATGAATAAAAATAAAATCATCAATGACCCGGTATATGGTTTCATCACCATTCCTACCGAACTGATTTTTGATTTAATCGAACACCCTTTTTTTCAGCGATTAAGACGAATCAAACAATTGGGGCTGGCTCCTTATGTATATCCGGGTGCCATTCACACCCGTTTTCATCATGCTTTGGGTGCCATGTATATTGCCATGCAGGCAATAGATACCTTGCGAAGCAAAGGCCATGAAATTACTGCAGAAGAAGAGGAAGCATTGTGTATCGCTATTGTACTGCACGACATCGGCCACGGCCCATTTTCTCATGCTCTCGAAAATTCAATTGTAAAAAATGTACCGCATGAGCATATCTCCATGCTTATTATGAATGTGCTGAACCGTGAATTCAACGGAAGGCTTTCGATGGCAATAGCAATTTTCAGAAATGAGTATCCTAAAAAATTTCTGCATCAGCTCATCAGCAGTCAGCTCGATATGGACAGGCTCGACTACCTCACGCGAGACAGTTTTTTTACAGGAGTATCAGAGGGCGTTATCAGCATTGACCGCATTCTTAAAATGCTGAATGTGGCCAATGACGAACTGGTGGTGGACGAAAAAGGAATTTATTCTGTAGAGAAATTTATTGTTGCAAGACGACTGATGTACTGGCAGGTGTATCTGCATAAAACAGTTCTTGCTGCAGAGAACCAACTCATCAATATTCTGAAACGTGCACGCGAACTGGCACAGTCAGGCGAAGATTTATTTGCCACACACTGCTTCAAAAATTTTCTTACTCACAACTATTCAGAGAAAGATTTTGTTGAAAATCCTGATCTTGTAAGTCAGTTCTGCCGCCTTGACGATTACGACATTTTTGCAAGTATCAAAGAGTGGTCCGACCACAGCGACCCTGTTCTTTCGCACCTTGCCAAAGGTATGGTGAACAGAAACCTGTATAAAATTAAACTCCGTGCACAACCTTTTGAAGAATCAGAGTTGAAAGGTTTCAGAGATCACCTCAGCAGTAAATATAAAATCAGCGGAGAACTGCAGAAGTATTTTATCTTCACCGGAAAAATTGAAAACAGTGCCTACACCACACGTCAGGAAAACATCAACATCCTCTACAAAAACGGGGAGGTAAAAGATATTGCTTCTGCATCCGACAACCTCAGTATTTCAGCTTTGTCAGAGGCTGTGGTCAAACATTATCTGAGTGTGGACAGCTATTGTTTCAGATAAAGAGTTACTGTCCTAACTGTCAAATGATAATTTTGTCTGAAAGGCTTTCAGCTGAAAACTTCTGCGGTGATATTCCGTGTAGCCATGTTTAAGTATAGCCTGCACATGACTTCCGGTTGCATAGGCTTTGTTTTTTTTCCACTGATATTGCGGATACAGTTTATCCAATTTTTCCATGTACTCATCACGATAAGTTTTTGCAAGTATGGATGCAGCAGCAATAGACATGTAGGTGGCATCACCTTTCACCACACATACATGCTTGATGGCAGGATATGCTTTAAAACGATTACCGTCAATCAGCAAAAGTTCAGGAACAGGTTTCAGCTGTTCAATGGCGCGGTGCATGGCAAGCCACGATGCCTGCAGAATGTTGATATTGTCAATTTCTTCGTGAGAACAACTGCCTACAGCCCATGCCACAGCATGTTTTTCAATTTCGGGACGCAGCACTTCACGCTGAGAAGCAGTCAGCTTTTTTGAGTCATTAAGCAATTTGTTTTTATAGTCTGCGGGAAGTATGACAGCAGCAGCATATACCGGCCCTGCCAGGCAACCTCTGCCTGCCTCATCTACTCCTGCCTCAGAGAGTGTGCTGTATGCTGATTTTAACATGATAAACGACAGCAAAGGTATTTATTGCTATAGATATTTTTCAGAATTTACCCTGAGCTAATTAAGTATATTTGCCGCCACACCGTTATTTTTTCATGTCCATTCAGTTCGTACAACCTTCTTTTCTCTGGTTTTTAGGCTTTCTTGCAGTCCCTGTTATCATTCATTTGTTCAACTTCAGGCGATTCAGGAAAATACTTTTTACCAATGTGAGGTTTCTTAAAGAGCTGAAGGAAGAAACACAGTCGCAATCCAAGCTAAAGCATCTGCTGGTATTGTTGTCGCGACTGTTGGCCATCACATGTATTGTCTTGGCATTTGCACAACCGTTTATCCCTAAGAATAAAAATCAGGCCGTATCAGGTCAGAATGTAGTCAGCATTTATGTTGACAATTCCTACAGCATGAATCTTCAGGGGGATGATGGTTCACTGCTTGATGAAGCTAAAAACAAAACAAGAAGCATCATCAGCGCATATCCTGCGTCCACCAAATTTCAGTTACTTACCAACGAGTTCAAAGGTGAGCAACAAAGAGCGCTTGGCAAAGAAGAAGCCATGGAGCTTACCGATAAAATTAAAATCACTTCGTCATCGCGCAGTGCCGAAGAAGTGTTTATCCGTCAGAATGATTTTTTCAAGCAGGATCAGGGCGAAAATCATACAGCATTCTGGATGTCGGATTTTCAGAAAAATTATTTCGGACAACCTTTCAGCGGAAAAGATTCTTCATTGCAACTCAATCTTGTCAGTCTCAGCACTACATCACCTTCCAATGTGTATGTGGACTCCTGCTGGCTCAACACTCCGGTGGTGCAGCTCAACGTTCCTGCAGAGTTAAGCATAAAAGTCGTCAACGATTCGAAAGATGCTGTAGAAGTACCTGTGAAATTTTATCTCAACAAAACACAAAAGGCAGTAGCCACTGTAAAAGTGAATGCAGAAAGCGAAGCCGTTACCACACTGAATTTTACGGTTTCGCAACCGGGATGGCAACAGGCTATGGTAAGTATTGATGATAATCCCGTAACGTTTGACGATTCATATTACCTGACGTTTCGTATTGCATCAAAAATTTCTGTTTATCACATCGGCAGCAGCAAAAATATTTACGTGAGCAAGCTGTTCGAAAACAACGACATGATTAACTATTCATTTGCATTGCAGTCGGCAGTGGACTTTTCGCAGTTGAGGCAGGCAAACACCGTTGTACTTACTGACCTCAAAGATCTTTCGTCAGGTATGAGTCAGGAGCTGACACAGTTTGTAAAACAGGGCGGCACACTGATGATTTTTCCTGACAGTATGATAAATCCCGGAGGATATTCTGCTTTGGCACAGCAACTCAATCTGGAGGATTATCTTGCCATCAACGGCAACGAAGAAAAAATCGGCAGACTCGATTTCGAGAATAATCTTTTTAAAAATATGTTTGAAAAGATTGACGACAATATGAATCTTCCCTCTGTAAAACTGCATTACGATTTAAACAACAGACTTCAGTCGGGAAGTATGAAGCTGATGCAACTGCAAAGCGGAGGAGCCTTTCTCAATCTCATACATTCCGGAGCAGGTAAGGTGTATCAGTTTACTTCGCCTGCACAAACTTCTGCAGGAGGATTTGTGGTACATGCCTTGTTTGCCCCTGTACTTTTCAAAATTGCTTTGCAGAGCATACCATCGGTGCAACCTTCTTTTATTGCAGGAAAAAATGATGCTTACAAACTGAATGTAGCCAATACCGGAGATGCAGTATTTCATTTAATCAATTCAGACCTGAAAAAGGATATCATTCCCGATGTCAAATCATCTGCAGGCGAAACGGTGGTAATGTTTCATAGTCTGGACGATGCAGGAATATATAAATTGCTTTTGCGCGACAGTACCATAGCTGAAATTGCACTGAATTACGACCGGGCAGAATCTGCTATGAAATTTTGCAACGACAACGATTTGATGAGCATTTACAATACATCTGCTTTTAAGTCGGTTGACATTATCAGAGAAAAAACTTCAGTGTTTGAGAAAAAGCTGAACGAATACAACCGTGGTATTCCGTTATGGAAGTACTTTGTCATCGCAGGGTTGGTTTTTCTGCTTGCCGAAACACTGTTGCTGAAATATTATAAAGTTTAACTTGTAAAACTTAAATTTGCCGCATGGATGTTTTGCTGAAATCGGTGCGGGTAGTTTACCCGGGTAATAGCCACCACCAGAAAGTGCGCGACCTCTTAATTATCAACGGCAGAATAAGACAAGTAGCAGCCTCGGTAACGGATGTTCCCGAATCAGTAAAAACCATTGACCTGAAAGGTAAATATGTGTCACCGGGATGGCTCGATATGAGAGCAAATTTTCGCGACCCGGGCCAGGAATATAAAGAAGATTTGCAGAGTGGTTCGCGTGCAGCAGCTGCAGGAGGATTTACCGAAGTGTTGCTGATGCCGAGTGTGCACACACCGGTTCAGTCGAAAGCACAGGTGGAATATCTGCTGCAGAAAAGTAAAAACAATCTGGTGACCTGCCACGTTGCAGGATGCCTTACTGCCAACAGAGCAGGAAGCGAAATGGCTGAAATGTTTGACATGATGCAGGGTGGAGCAGTTGCTTTTACGGATGATAAACTGGCTTCGCATGATGCAGGATTGTTGCTGAGATGTTTTTTATATGGTCAGTCGGTGAATGCAACTGTAATTGTGTATGCGGATGAACCTTCGCTGAGTGGCAAACATCTGATTAACGACAGCGTGCACAGCGTGAACACCGGAATGAAAGGCAGCCCCGCCATTGCCGAAGAAATTGGACTGAGTAAAATTTTGCGTGTGGCAGAGTATGCAAAAGTGCCTGTACACATCAGCGGCATTTCTACTGCGGGAAGTGTGCAGTTGTTGCGCAATGCAAAATCCAAAGGAATAGAATTTACTGCTGAAGTGTATGCACATCATCTGATGCTTGAGGATGAAGAAGTGGAAAGTTTCGACTCCAACCTCAAAGTGAAACCTGTTTTAAGAAGCAAGCAGGACATTGCAGCACTGAAAAAGGGAATTGCTGACGGTGTGATTCATGTAGTGTGCAGTGATCACTCACCTCATGAGGACGATGCAAAAAATGTAGAGTATGATTTTGCTGCTCACGGTATTTCTTCTGCCGAAACAACGTTTGCCACGCTGAATACTGCATTCAAAGGTCAGCTGCCTGTTGAAACCATTGTAGAAAAACTGGCACTCAATCCCCGAAACATTTTGCAGCTTCCTTTGCCATCACTTAACGAAGGAGAAATGGCCAACCTGACGGTATTTTCTACAGAGGAAGAATGGACATTTACCACCGACAAAATGTTTTCGCGCTCACACAATTCACCATTCAACAATACGGTGTTTACCGGAAAAGTTACGGGAGTAATCAACAACAATAAGATTGCCGGTTTTTAGTTTTCCGGATTATTCATAACACATGCAACAGGTAAGGCCGAAGAAATTTCTGGGACAACATTTTTTGGCTGATGCTGCCATTGCAGAACGCATTGTGGATTCACTTTCATTCGATGGGTATAAGCGTGTGATTGAAATTGGCCCCGGTATGGGAGTGCTAACGTCTTTGTTGGCTGCGAGGGCAGAGGAGAAGCTTACCGTTATAGAGATTGATAAAGAATCGGTAGCTTATTTGAAAGCACATTTCGCGGAAAGCAAAGTGAATGTGGTGGAAGAAGATTTTCTTCAGATGGATTTATTGCCACTGTTAGACAGTCCTGTGGCTGTGATCGGAAATTTTCCTTACAACATTTCCACACAGATAGTTTTTCGTGTGTATGACAACCGTGACAGCATTGTCGAAGTGGTGGGTATGTTTCAGAAAGAAGTGGCGCAGCGCATTTGTGCAGCACCGGGCAGCAGGGTTTACGGCATTCAGAGTGTACTCATGCAGTCGTGCTACGACTGCGAATATCTTTTCACAGTAGAGCCAAAGGTATTTATTCCTCCTCCCAAAGTGCAGTCAGGAGTCATACGGTTGAAGCTGAACAGGACAAAAAAAACCATCAGCAGCGAAGCTGATTTCAGAAAGGTGATAAAAACAGCATTCAACCAAAGACGGAAAACATTGCGCAATGCACTTCGCGGATTGCTACAGCCAACACATCAGGCCGATACAATGCCCTTCAAAGAAAAACGAGCAGAAGAATTAAGCTGGCAACAATTTGACGAATTGACACAGTGGGTAGTGGGTAGGGGATTGTTGGAATAATTCGAAAAAAACAAATAAGTAATTGATTCTACAAAACAGACTTATACTTGAGATGTGCGTTATACAAAACGAAATTGAAAAAAATACGGGAAGGCCAAAAACCGAATAGAGTAGGCAAAAATTAAAATAAAGTAAAAAGGAAATTAACTCCTGTAATCTGTGCAATGATAATGTTGGCATCAACCAGCACCCTTTTTGGGCAGACGATAAATGACTCATTGTTAATTAAAGAAACTGCTCTTAACTATATTGAGGGTTTATGGACAAACAACTATAAGAGAGTGGAAAAAGATATTCATCCTGAATTAGCAAAAAGAGTAATTAAAAAAGATGACAAGGGTAATTATCGATTGAGTAATATGGGATATTCAGAACTTCTATATTACACCAAAACATTAACCCAAAAAACGAGAAACCGGAGGAACCATTTAAAGCAGATGTAGTCATCTTTGATATTTCAAATGGTATTGCATCCATTAAGATAACTCAGAATAAATATAATTTCTTTGACTATATCCAGTTAGGAAAAATAGATGGGGAATGGAAAATCATAAATTTGCTATGGGCGAATACAAAATAAACTCACAATAGAATCAAGATAGCCGAAATACTGTCAAAGTAAGTGCCTAATAATTAGAATAATGAAAGTATATAATCAACCAACGGACATTTTTTACAGCACTTTTGGCATTCGCTTTTGGATTTCAAAGTTGTTAACAAAAACACAATGAAGAAAAGAAAGAAGTTGAAAGGAAATAGCAATCGAAACCGAAAATCCTGAATATTTTTTATTTCGACCAGAAGTGGAATAAGCATACAGATATTCCCACGTTTTGAAAATCGCTCACCAGAAGAAACATCAACAATTATTAAAGACAGCTAAGTCCATTCAACTGCAACAGGTTGTGCCGCAGCCGCATGTTTTTGGTTTTTCTGCATAAACTGTAATACTGAATATTCCTGTATCACCCGATTTGAAATTTTTTAGTTCTGCTGCATTGAGATAATTTTTCAAAATATCATCAGGAATAAGAATTCGTTTTTCTTTTTGTATAGATATGTTTGTAAAACCATTCTGCTGAATGAAGGCCATATATTCTTCCTTTTGTATAGCACCTGAAACGCATCCAGCATACATTTCGACCTCATTGCGCAGTTTGTCAGGAAGGGTGCCTGCCAATACAACATCAGAAATACTGAAATGACCACCTTGTTTAAGTACTCTGAAAATTTCTTTAAAAACTTTGTCCTTATCCGGCACAAGATTCAACACACAATTGCTCACAATCACATCAGCTGTGTTTGCTGAAACAGGAATATTTTCAATGTCGCCCTGTCTGAATTCAACATTTTTGAATCCTAATTTTTCGTTGTTGGTCCTTGCTTTTTCAATCATTGCCGGTGTAAAGTCTACACCTATTACTCTACCGTCTTCGCCTGTTTCATTTCTTGCAATGAAACAATCGTTGCCTGCACCACTTCCTAAATCAACTACTGTATCACCTTTTCTGATTTTTGCAAATTGAGTAGGCAGTCCACATCCTAAGCCGAGGTCAGCATTGGGATTATACCCTTCCAATGTGCTGTAATCATCGCTCATGATGTTGTAAACTTCTGTAGAGCAGCTTCCAGATCCGCAGCAGGAAGATTGGTTGGTTTCTTTGTTTTGCAAAGCAATTTCACTATATTTTTGCTTTACGGTTTCTTTGATCTTTTCTGAATTTTTCATTTTAATTCTAATTAATTGATATATTGAAATATTACGATAATAATAACCAAAAAATATTAACAACAATTTTTATTGGAAACAGCAAAAATTATTTTTGTAAAATAATCTTTCAGTACATTCAACGTTTTTTCGTCAATACAATAACAAATGGCATTGCCTTCAATATTCCCCTTAATCACACCTGCATTCTTAAGCTCTTTCAGATGTTGTGAAACAGTAGGTTGTGCCAATGGAAGTTCGTTTACAATATCACCACAAATACATTTGTTTTTTTTCATAAGGTATTCGATAATGGCAACCCTTGCAGGATGACCCAGCGCTTTGGCTATCGTAGCAATTTGGTTTTGTTTTTTTGAAAAATGCTCTGTTTTGGTAGCTCCCATTTAAATATGATAATTTAATATTGCAATATTACGATAATAATTTTGACTTGAAAACTGTTTCAGGATAATTTTTTAGTATTAATTGTCAGCTTGTTATGTTTGTCTTTAATCAGTAGGGAATATGGATAAGAAGAATAGCAGTCTTTTTTCCATCCACCATTATAACCCGCAACAAAAAATTATTTTATAAAAAGAAACCCGGAAAACTTACAGCCGCTCGTCAAATGGCTGAATGAGTATGACGGTTATACGGTTCAACTCAGTGGTATCGGTTGACGTATTTTTTTTCCTGTTGCCATCAATCACAAGCATGTCTTCAGGCAGTTTGTTTTCATTCTGAGCTTTTACAAAATCAAGAGCTTCTTTAAGATCGGGAACTATCTGATGCGCATGTGCTATCACCATCAGATTTCGCGCTGACGACAACAGTCGCATATCGCCAGTCATATTTTTTGAAATCACTATGGTTCCCTGTCGTGCAATCAGACATTCGCAGGGCAATGCCACCACCTGAAGGTCGGTATCACTCTCGGGTTCAAACACACTCTGATGCGGAAATTCAAACTCATCAAAAAATGCTGAAAGATTTCTGTCAATACACACCACATCGGTATAGTTATTTGTATCGCAAACCATCAGAATGTTTTCCATCAGTTCAATGCGACCATTACACAACACAAACTGTCCGTTGGTTTCAGTAAATTTTTCAGCAAACTCCACTTCAAGTGGCAAGGATGACTGATGAAAGACATTGCTGTCCATATCCAGATTGGGATATGGGTTAGGGGTCTTCGAAATCAGCGCACTTCGTACCTTTTTAAGAACTTTCTCTCTGTTGGTACTCTCGTCCATAGGTTTATCCTAAATTGAACCTTGTGATACTGTTGTAGTGTTGGGCGTTTCAGCTTCTTTTACTTTTTCGCCATTGGAAGTAGCGGAATTAAAAGTGGCTTTTTCTGATTCAGCCCACTGGCGTTGCCCGAAAATTTCTTCCAGATCTTCTTTAAAAATAACTTCTTTCTCAAGTAATCTGTTGGCTAATTTATCCAGCTTGTCTTTGTTTTCTCTGAGCAGTGCTTTTGTTCTTTCATAAGCAGCATCAATCAGTTTTTTCACTTCCTCATCAATAATTTCTGCTGTCTTCTCACTGTAAGGTTTGTTGAAGTTATAATCCTGCTGTCCGGATGAATCGTAATAACTGATGTTTCCAATTCTTTCATTCAATCCGAAAATACTTACAGAAGCATAAGCCTGTTTGGTAATTTTTTCGAGATCGGAAAGCGCACCTGTGCTGATAGTGCCGAAAACTACTTCTTCGGCAGCGCGGCCACCTAATGCAGCACACATCTCATCAAATATCTGTTCTTTGTTGGTGAGTTGTCTTTCTTCAGGAAGATACCATGCCGCTCCCAGCGAATTTCCTCTCGGCACTATGGTAACTTTCACCAGCGGATGTGCATGTTCGAGCAACCAGCTTACGGTAGCATGACCTGATTCGTGATAGGCTATAACACTTTTTTCGTGCTTGGTGATGATTTTGTTTTTCTTCTCCAATCCACCGATGATACGGTCAACAGCAGCAAGAAAATCTTCTTTACCGATTGCAGTTTTGTTGAGACGTGCCGCTATCAGTGCAGCTTCGTTGCAAAGGTTTGCAATATCAGCACCTGAAAATCCGGGCGTCTGCCTTGCAAGGAATTTGATATCTACCGTATGATCTATTTTAAGTCCTTTGGTATGCACTTTAAATATTTCTTCGCGACCTGTGAGGTCGGGAAGTTCTACATAAATCTGTCTGTCGAAACGTCCCGGGCGCAGCAATGCTCTGTCGAGAATATCAGCACGGTTGGTAGCTGCAAGAATGATTACTCCTGTATTGCTTCCAAAACCATCCATCTCAGTGAGCAGCTGATTCAATGTACTTTCTCTCTCATCATTGGCGCTGAACGAAGGAGCTTTGCCTCTTGCACGGCCAATGGCATCAATCTCATCTATAAAAATAATACTCGGTGCTTTTTCTTTAGCCTGTCTGAACAGGTCGCGCACACGCGATGCTCCAACTCCTACAAACATCTCCACAAAATCGGAACCACTGAGTGAGAAGAAAGGAACCTGTGCTTCACCGGCAACAGCTTTTGCCAGCAAAGTTTTTCCTGTACCGGGAGGGCCAACAAGCAATGCTCCTCTAGGAATTTTTCCTCCAAGCTGTGTATATTTTTTAGGATTTTTAAGGAAGTCAACAATCTCCATCACTTCCACCTTGGCTTCTTCGAGTCCCGCCACATCGTTGAACGTAACTTTTACATTCAGATCTTTATCAAATAACTGCGCTTTCGATTTTCCAATGTTAAAAATCTGGCTTCCTGCACCTCCGCCTCCCATTCTGCGCATAATAAAAATCCATACGGCAGCAATGATGATAAACGGAAGCAGATTCCAAAACAACACTTCCAAAATAGAACGGTCGTTGTTGTTATATTCAGGCACTACTTTTTCGGCTTCAGGAAAATCTTTTTGTATGTCTTCCATCTTCCTTTCAAAGTTTCCTACATCGCCAATAGGCATGTAGTAATGTGGTCCGGGATTGAGTCCGTTTCCAAATGGTTTATGGCTGACAGCTTTATAACGATCGAGTCCGAGTTTATCTTTTTTAATGGTTATTTCGGCACGTTCACGGTTTACAATTTCTACTTTTTCAACATCATGATTGAGGAGCATGGTTTTCTCAAACTCACTCATGTTTGTCAGTTTAGGTTTGTCGCCTAATCCAAGAACCCATATTACAAAAATCAACAGGAATACGATGGCATATATCCATGAAAAGTTGAATCCCTTCCCCGGAGGTTTAGGGATTTTATTAAATGGCTTTTTCTTGTCTCCGCTTTTGTTTTCTTCCAACATTATTTTTTTTCGCTTATCTTTTATTGTAAAGTTTTGTATCAACAATCATGCTAACGGCAAAATGGCAGGTTTGTTAACTAAATGGCTGCTATTTTTTCTTCCTGTGCATCTGCCCACAAATTTTCCAGTCCGTAAAACTCACGTTTTTCTGCCAGGAATACATGCACCACTACATTAAAATAATCCATCAGTATCCATTCTGCATTTTGTTTACCTTCTATATTAAATGCTGTTTCTTTTACTTTTTTAAAAACTTTTTCTTCAATATTCCGCACAATGGCATCCACCTGTATTTTATTCCGTGCCTCACAAATTACAAAGTAATCTGCCATGGCATTTTTCAATTCTTTAAGGTTTAAAACAACAATGTTCTCACCTTTTTTATCTTCAATGCTGTCAACAATTACCGACAACATTTTTGCGGTATTATCTTTCGGTTTACGTTTTACTGTTTTGCGCGTGGTTTTTTTCAGCGCAACGTTTTTGGAGCTTTTTGTTTTTGTTTCTTTCTTGACTGCCAAGTTTTGTTAATATTTAAAATTCAGTATTATACAAAAGTAATAAAAATTACTTTAGACTACATTTGCACCATGTTTTCCGATGCGCAATGGTTTTTTTTGAATGAGACTGATTCCACTAACAATGTAATTCAGCAAAAGTTAGCCCAAGGCCACCTCCCTGAAGGTTCTGTCGTAGTAGCCGACTATCAGTCGCAGGGCAAGGGGCAGCGCGGAAGTGTTTGGCAGAGCAAACCCGGTGAAAACTTACTGTTCAGCATGGTATTGTACCCCACTTTTCTGAAACCGGACAGCCTGTTCAGGCTCAGCAAGGCACTGGCTCTGGCAGCGACTGATTTTGCTTCAAACCACTGCAATGGTGTGCAGATAAAATGGCCCAATGATATTTATATTGATGGAAAAAAAACAGGAGGCATTTTATTGGAGAACACTTTTAGGGGTTCCGATATTCATGCTTCAGTGGCAGGCCTAGGCATCAACCTCAATCAGGATCATTTTGACGAACTTCAGTCAACAGCCACTTCACTGAAAATAGCTTCGGGAAAACAGATGAATGTACGTGAATGTGCTGCTGAACTTTTTACATGCCTGACACATCGCTACGCTCAACTCAGAAAAGGTGATTTTGAAATTTTGGATCACGAATATCACAGCAAACTTTACCGACTGAATATGAAAACTCAGTTTAAAAGCAACAATCAAATTTTCAGCGGCACCATCAAAGGTGTGAATGAGCAGGGTTTGCTGATGATTGATAATGGATCAGAGATTTTGAATTTTGAAATAAAGGAAGTTTCATTTTTGAATCCTTAACGCTTAAATTAATTGCAGTAATTTATTCAAACAGCAAAATTCCAAAACAACTGCACAGTTTTATTTTGCGGACAAACGGTTGCCCGGAAAATTAAAAATCCACTGCAATACCAAACCGATTGCCGGCACCAACAATGCACCCACCACGTTGAGCCATAAAAATCCTAAACCCAGAATACCTTTACTGTCGAGAATAAAAAGGGTGACTACAGCCAGTTCACCTACCACGGCAGCTATAAACACTGCATGACCTTTGATGCTTTTGATATAAAAACCTGTCAGAAAAATGCCGAGTATCACTCCGTAGAACAGCGAGCCTAAAACGTTGACTGCTTCAATAAGGCTACCCATTCCCACTACCATTTGTGCTACGACAATGCAGAACAAACCCCAGAGCAAGGTGTAAAATTGCGAGTAACGATAGTCGCTTGCTTTTTGTTTTTTCTCTGAAATAGCTGAAGGTTTTCGAAATCTCTTATGAAAGTCTATCATGGTGCAGCTTGCCAGCGAATTGAGAGCAGCAGCTATGCTTCCCCATGCTGCCAGAAAAATAATGGCTATGAGGAGTCCTACCAAACCTGCAGGCAGATAGTCAATCACAAAACGCAGAAAAATGTAATTGGTATCGTTGTCATCACCCTGTATGCCTGCTGTTTTAAACAAGGCTTTGTATTGTTGCCTGATTACCTGCGAAGAGTCGTTCAGCGTGCGCAGCATTATTCTTGTTTCATCCTTATGCTGATGATAACTTTTCAATGCTTCGGCTTTGAGAGCATTGAGTTCTTCAAATTTCTGTTCGAACAACATGGCACTGTCTTTCTTGCTGCTTTCAGCTAATTTTTGCTGTTGCACAGGATTGAAAAATATGGGCTGAGGTTTAAACTGATAAAATGAAAACAATAAAACACCAATGAGCAAAATAAAAAACTGCATAGGCACTTTTACCAGTCCATTCATGAGCAAACCCATACGGCTTTCTGTAGTGTCTTTGGCAGTGAGGTAACGCCCCACCTGACTTTGATCGGTACCGAAATAACTTAATGCCAGAAAAAATCCACCTATAATTCCGCTGATGATGTTGTATTTGTCTTTCCAGTTAAACCCGTTTTCATCAAATCCTGTTGTGATAATATTCATCTTATCGCTGCTGCCGCCAATTTTCAGTGCATCAGCAAATCCAATTCCGTCAGGTAATAATTTTACTATCATATAACCTGCAAAAAACATTGCAGTGAAAATGATGAACAGTTGCAACTGCTGTGTGTAAGCCACTGCTTTGGCACCACCTGAAACGGTATAGATTATCAGCATTCCGCCCATTACAATATTTGTAAAAAAAATATCCCATCCCATTAAGGACGAAAGTATGATGGAAGGTGCGTAAATGCTCAGACCGGTGCTCAGACCGCGTGATAAAAGGAATAAAAACGAAGTGAATGCTCTGGTTTTAATATCGAATCGTTGTTCTAAATATTCATAGGCTGTAAAAACTTTGAGTTTGCTGAACAGCGGAACAAATGTGATGCACAATACCACCATGGCAAGAGGTAATCCGAAATAATATTGCACAAAACGCATTCCGTCAGTAAATGCCTGCCCGGGTGCTGAAATAAAAGTAATGGCACTTGCCTGAGTGCCCATGATACTCAGCAACACAAGATACCACGGCATGGAGCGGCTGCTTAGAAAATAACCTTCCAGATTTTTTTCAGTACGGCTTTTATACAAACCATAAGCAATGATTACTGTCAGTGTGATGCAAAGTACTACCCAATCTAACCGGCTCATAGCTTTATCTGCATTTATTACAGTTTGAAATTTTGAGTCAAAAAGTAAAATACAGCTATCAGCAACATCAGCGTTGCTACGACAACTGCATACCAGTACGTCCACTTACCAAAGAATGGTGCTTTCTCCTGTTTCATAATTTTTCTGCAAAAGCAATAATGTGTCCGTCAGGGTCTGCAAGGTAACAAACTTTATCGCCCCAGTCTCTGTCTGCAGGTGCGCTAATCATTTTGGCTCCGTGTTGCAGCGAGTGATTAAATTCTTTTTCAGTATTTTCAACATTCAGGTAAAGTTCGCAGCGTGGCACTCCATTGCCTTCAGCAGGGTGAGGTGTGTTGACGGATAAAATTTTTGCAATACCGTTTTCAGGCATCAGCCCCAGTTTACAGTATTTGTTTAAGATAAATTCAGTCATGCCGGGTACATTCAGCGAAGGCTGAAGGCGTAATATCTTCGAGTAAAATTCAGTGCTTGCCTGCTGATCCCTGACGTAAAGTATAAATTGGGTTTTAATGAAAGAGTTGACCATGTGTTTATTTTTCGCTTATGACAATTGACACTCTGAAAATTTCAAAGCCTGATGTGTCAAAGGTAGGACATTGGCGCTTAGAGCAGCATTGGGTGAACATCTTCCTTTTTATTTAAACTTTTATACATGGCCGAAAAATGTAAATTTGCGACCTTTATGCAAAGAAAAAGTATGGTTAACACATTGACCATAGACGAAATAGAAAAGGTAGCATTCAAAGGCAAAAAGGTAGTTATCAGTCAGCAAACGCTTGATGAGTTAACAAAATCGTTTCGCTTTTTGGTTGATTTTTCGAAAGATAAAATCATTTATGGCATCAACACCGGTTTCGGACCTATGGTGCAGTTTAAGGTAGAAAGTCACGAGCTGAACCAACTGCAATATAATCTTATCCGCAGCCACAGCAATGGAGCAGGCAACGTACTCAATGAAGTGTACACAAGAGCTGTCGTGCTGGCACGACTCAATAATTTTTTACAGGGACACTCGGGCATAAGCCCCGAAACGATAACACTGCTCACAGAGTTTCTCAATCAGAATATTGTACCCGAAATATTTGAGCATGGTGGAGTAGGTGCCAGTGGCGATCTGGTTCAGTTGGCGCATCTGGGTCTTAACCTCATTGGTGAAGGCAATGTGTATTATCAGGGCAAAAGAGAAAACACAAAGGCAGTTCTTGATCGTCTTCAGCTAAAACCGCTGACGCTGAAACTGCGTGATGGTCTTGGCATCATCAATGGTACATCATGCATGACAGGTATTGCTGCCGTTAATTTAATTTATGCTCAGCGATTGCTGAACTGGGCAGTTGTTGCCTCAGCTGTTATCAACGAAATTATCGAGTCGTTTGACGATTCTTTCTCTTCAGAGCTGAATGCTGTGAAGCTGCACAAAGGTCAGCAGTACATTGCTTCACAAATGCGACAGTTGTTGAAAGGCAGCGGACTGGTGCGCAGCCGCAAGGAATTGTTCTCCGATCAACAGGAGCTGAGCCGCACAGAGTTTAAAAATAAAATTCAGGAATATTATTCCATTCGCTGTGTGCCACAGATTTTAGGTCCTGTTTACGACACCTGCATGGCTGCAGTTGCTGTTACCGAAAACGAACTGAACTCCACCAACGATAATCCTGTTGTAATTCCTGAAGCTGATAATGTTTTTCATGGCGGTAATTTCCATGGCGATTACATCTCGCTCGAAATGGATAAACTCAAACTTGCCATGATTAAAATGACAGTACTTGCAGAGCGACAGTTGAATTTTCTGCTGAATAAAAAACTCAACCGCAAGTTTCCTCCATTCCTCAATAAGAAAAAACTCGGATTTAATTTTGGCTTACAGGGTATGCAGTTTGTGGCTACCAGCACCACTGCCGAGAGTCAGAGTCTTTGTACTTCGGTGTATGTACACAGTATTCCCAATAACAACGACAATCAGGATGTGGTGAGCATGGGAACCAACAGTGCACTCATTGCCAAAAAAGTGATTGAAAACGGATATGAGGTAATGGCTGTGCTGATGATGGCAGTAGCACAGGCAATAGATTTATTACCCGAAAACGAATTTGAAAAATTAGCTCCCAAAACAAAATCACTGCACAGGCATTTACGCAGTCATACTTCGGTAATTGAAGACGATGTGCCGCAGTTTGAAAATATCAGAAAAGTAGTCGAACTTCTTAAAGAAAACAATTTCAACGAATGAACTGTGCATTGGTAACAGGAGCTTCACGCGGATTGGGAAAAGCTATTGCATTGCAATTAGCAACAGATCATAAATTGCATATCCTTATAAATTTTGCATCCAACAAGGAAGCTGCTGAGCAAACACTTGCAGAAATAAAAGCTGCCGGTGGACGCGGTGAACTTTTGCCTTTCAAAGTGCAGGTAAAGGAAGAAGTGAATGAGGCCATCAAAACATGGCAGAACAACAACCCTGAGAATTTTATTAAAGTGCTGGTGAATAATGCAGGTATAACAAAAGATGGTTTGCTGATGTGGATGCCTGAAAAAGACTGGGACGATGTGGTGAATATTTCAGTAAAAGGATTTTACAATGTTACGCAAAGTGTAATCGAACAAATGCTGCGCAAACGCGAAGGCCGTATCATCAACATTGCATCTTTGTCAGGACTAAAAGGCAATGCCGGACAAACCAACTATGCAGCTGCCAAAGGTGCTATGATAGCAGCAACCAAATCGCTTGCTTTTGAAGTAGCAAAAAGAAAAATTACCGTAAATGCTGTAGCTCCGGGTTTCATAAAAAGTGATATGACAGAAGGTCTGGATGAGAAACAATTTAGTAAATTAGTACCCATGGAACGTTTTGGCACTCCCGAAGAAGTGGCTCACCTAGTGAGCTTCCTTGCGTCAGACAAAGCATCTTACATCACCGGTGAAGTAATTAATATTAACGGAGGAATTTATTCGTAATCATGCATCGCGTAGTCATCACCGGAATGGGCATTTATTCCTGCATAGGAAAAAATCTGACTGAAGTGCGTCAGTCACTTTACGAAGGCAGAAGCGGAATTATTTTGGATCCCGAACGCAAGGAACTTGGTTTTCGCTCGGCACTGACAGGTTTTGTGGAAACTCCCGACTTGAAAAATTTTCTTCACAGGCGCGACCGTGTAGGCATGCACCAACCTGCAATGTTTGCTTATATGTCAACACGCGAAGCATTGGAGCAGGCACAACTTGATGTAGATTTTCTGGATAAAAATGAAACAGGAATCATCTTCGGCAACGACAGCACAACAGGTTCTGTAATTGAAACAATAGATAAAGCACGCAAAAAGAAGGACAATACACTCATTGGCAGTGGTGATATTTTTCAGAATATGAATTGCACGGTGAATATGAATCTGGCAACCATATATAAACTGAAAGGCATCAACTTTACGCTGAGTGCAGCATGTGCCAGTGGTTCACATTCCATCGGCATGGGATATTTACTCATCAGACAAGGTTTGCAGGAGCGCGTAATTTGCGGTGGAGCACAGGAAATAAATCCGTATGCCATGACAAGTTTTGATGGCTTGGGTACTTTTAGTACAAGAGAATCCAACCCTCAGAAAGCATCACGCCCTTTCGACAAAAACCGTGACGGACTCATTCCCTCAGGAGGTGCAGCCACCGTCATCATCGAATCACTTGAAGCGGCTCAGCGCAGAGGTGCAACCATTCTTGCCGAAATTGTTGGATATGGATTTTCTTCCAATGGCGACCATATTTCAAATCCCAGTTTTGACGGACAACACCGTTCATTACTTATGGCGATGAATCAGGCAGCAATTAAGCCTTCCGAAATTGATTATGTAAATGCACATGCCACTTCTACTCCTGCAGGCGATGGCATCGAAGCCAAAGTTATTGGCGAAGTAATCAGTCATCAGGTACCGGTAAGTTCTACCAAATCAATGACAGGTCATGAATGTTGGATGGCAGGAGCAAGTGAAGTAATTTATTCCATGCTGATGATGCAGAATAATTTTATTGCACCCAACATCAACTTTGAAGAACCGGATGATGATACTGCAACCATAAATGTTGTTGCTCAGACAAAAGAACAAAACATCAATTGCTTTTTATCGAACTCATTCGGATTTGGCGGTACCAATTCTGCACTCATTGTACGCAGATTTAAGTAACAGCTTTACATTTAATTGCATCTGTTGAGGAACCTGTGGCATCAACTATGCCACATTAGTTTATTTTTGCAGTCGTATTTTTTTAAGAAACTGATATGTCCGATAAACAGAATCTCGATTTTAATATTAACGAAGACACTTATAAAACCCAGCTTGCACAGTTGCAGAGTAAGCTCAACCGAGTGTATGAGGGTGGAGGTAAAAAGAGTGCAGCCAAACAAAAAGAACGCAACAAAATGCTTGCACGCGAGCGAATAGAATATTTGCTCGATAAAGATAAACCTCAGTTTGAAGTGGGTGCTTTTGCTGCTGATGGAATGTATGCCGAATATGGAGGATGTCCTTCGGGTGGAGTAGTGGTTGTCATAGGATATATCAGCGGAAGACAGTGTATTGTAGTAGCCAATGATGCCACGGTAAAAGCGGGTGCATGGTTTCCGATAACTGCGAAAAAAAATCTGCGTGCTCAGGAAATAAGTATCGAAAACCGTTTGCCAATAGTTTATCTGGTTGACAGTGCAGGAGTTTTCCTGCCGATGCAGGATGAAATTTTTCCCGACAAAGAACATTTCGGAAGAATATTCCGCAACAATGCAGTGATGTCGGGTATGGGAATAATTCAGATTGCTGCCATCATGGGAAGTTGTGTGGCAGGAGGAGCTTATTTACCCATCATGAGTGACGAAGCAATGATAGTGGATAAAACAGGTTCTGTTTTTTTAGCAGGAAGTTATCTCGTAAAATCTGCTATTGGTGAAGATATTGACAATGAAACTCTGGGTGGTGCCACAACACAATCAGAAATTTCGGGAGTAACGGATAATAAATTTCCTGACGATGCTTCATGTCTCGATTACATCAAACGATTGTTCGATAAGATTGGCGATTTTGAAAAAGCCGGTTTTGATCGTGCAACTCCTGCCGAACCCAAACTCAATCCCAAAGAAATTTACGGCATCATCCCTTCCGAAAACAGCAAGCAGTACAACATGCATGATGTTATTTACCGGTTGGTGGACAACAGTGAGTTTGATGAGTATAAAGATAAATACGGTCAGAGCATCATCTGCGGCACAGCACGCATTGACGGTTGGGCAGTAGGTATTGTTGCCAATCAGCGCAAAGTAGTGAAAAGCAAAAAAGGCGAAATGCAGATTGGCGGAGTTATTTACAGCGACAGTGCCGATAAAGCTGCCCGGTTTATCATGAACTGTAACCAGCGTAAAATTCCATTGGTGTTTTTGCAGGATGTTACCGGATTCATGGTAGGCAGCCGCAGCGAACACGGAGGCATCATTAAAGACGGAGCCAAAATGGTGAATGCAATGGCCAACAGTGTTGTGCCAAAATTTACAATCATAGTAGGCAACAGTTATGGTGCCGGTAATTATGCCATGTGTGGCAAAGCTTATGACCCGCGACTGATTGCTGCATGGCCGTCAGGACAAATTGCAGTAATGGGAGGAGCACAGGCAGCCAAAACACTTCTGCAGATTCATGTTGCCGGACTTAAAGCCCAGGGCAAAACCATCACACAGGAAGAAGAAGATGCGCAGTTGAAAGTGATAACTGACAGATATAACTCTCAGACATCTCCGTACTATGCAGCATCAAGACTGTGGGTTGATGCTATCATTGACCCTGTTGAAACACGCAAGATGATAAGCATGGGTATTGAAATGGCCAATCATGCACCGCTTACTAAACAGTATAATGTGGGTGTGATACAAACCTGAAAAATGGTGTAATAAAAAAAGCTGCCTTTCGGGCAGCTTTTTTTGTAAGTATTCTTTTTAAGAATTAGTTGGTTTTACTCTTTGTTCCCGAGTTTTTACCTGCTGTAGAGTATAATTTAGATACATCATTGAATGCATTTTGAACCACACTCAGTTTTTGATTTATTTCAGCATCGGTTTGCTCAAGACTGATAGAACCAAAAAGTTCTTTGCATGAATTTGCTAATGTTACTGTAGCAGCTCTCATCTGTGTGGCATCAATGCCGGCAGGAACTTCTGCTTTATACAAATCAACAGCAGCATTGATGAGTGACTCAATGTTTGTTTTTACAGGTTTCAAATCACCTGATTTGCTGGCTTTGGTGAAACTCGACAGAATATTCTGGAAAGAGTTTAACTCTGCCCATGTGCCTGTAGTTTTATTTGCCTGACTGTAAGCACTTGCAGTGAAGGCGATGAAGGTGAGTAAAGCAAAAATCTTTTTCATTTTTTAAACTTTTATTAATGTATCTGCAAATATAGCATATAGATACCACATTCAGTACACTTTTTTACTTTTACACAATGTCGAGATTCATCTATAATTTATTTTTCAAACTTTTTGGATGGAAAATTAAGGGAGCAATTCCCCCTGAATTAAAAAAGTACGTGATGATTGTGGCTCCCCATACCAGCAATATTGATTTTTTGGTAGGACTGGCAGCACGAAGTATTCTGAGGATTGATACCAAATATCTGGCAAAAAAGGAATTGTTCAAGCCCCCGTTCGGATGGTTGTTTTACGCTCTCGGTGGTTATCCCGTTGACCGTTCACGGCATACCAATCTGGTGGATAAAGTAGCTGAAATTTACAATCAGCATGAGCGGTTTTCAATTTGCATCACTCCCGAAGGTACCCGCAAATATTCACCCGAATGGAAAACAGGATTCCACAAAATTGCCCTCAAAACCGGAGTGCCCATTCTGATGGTGGCTTTCGATTATCCTACAAAAACCGTAGTGGTGGCTCCACCATTTATGCCCACTGAAAATACAGAAGCTGATATTGAGCAGATTAAGAACTATTTCCGACAGTTTAAAGGAAAAAACCCCGGGCAGGGAGTGCTGTAAAAAATCCTGACAGTATTATTTTTTTATATCATTGAAATAGCGATATTTGCAGCCCCGAAATCAGGGAGATTTTCGGGATTATGTTTAACGGTATAAAAATTAAGTAAAATGCCAACAAAAATCAGATTGCAACGGTTCGGAAAAAAAGGCCAGCCGTTCTACCATGTAGTGGTGGCGGATTCGCGTGCTCCCAGAGATGGTAAGTTCATTGAAAAAATCGGAGTGTATAATCCAAAAACCATTCCGGCAACCATTGACCTTAATATCGACAGGGCTGCTCATTGGATAGCTCAGGGTGCACAGCCAACCGATACTACCCGCGCCATTTTAAGTTACAAAGGCGTGCTGTACAAACATCATCTTCAGGGTGGTGTAAAAAAAGGTGCTCTTACTCAGGAGCAGGCCGATGCTAAGTTCAATGCATGGATGGAAAACAAAAACCTGAAAGTGCTTCAGCATTCGCAAAAAGTACAGGCTTCCAAAGCAGATGAATCTAAAAATCGTCTTGCTGAAGAAGCTAAAAAACGCGAAGCTATCGCCAAGGTTATTGCTGAAAAACGTGCCGCTGCAAGCGTAGCTGCTGCCGAAAGCGCTGCTCAGGAACCTGCTGCCGAAGGTGGCGAAGCTCCTGCAGAAAACGCATAAGCTTTAATTTATTTTAAATGCCCTTTGATGATGGGTTTTGACGGTTATTTCTTTTATGGAACAATCGGACGTACCCACGGTATCAGAGGGCATTTGATTTTAAAATGTGCCGATAATTTCAGATTTAAAAAAAATCAGCCAAAAGAGTTTTTTATCTCTGATGGCGAAAACCTGAAAGCGTTTCCGGTAAAAGAAATATCATTTACTCCGCCTTTTACACGTTTCCTTCTCGAAGCGATTCACAACATGACAGAGGCCGAAGCTTATCTGAAAAAAGATGTTTATCTGCCGCTGCAAATTCTTGCGCAACAACCAACACCCTATAAACATGAACTCACTGACGCCACTGTGGTAGATGAAAACAAAAACCGGATCGGCATCATCAAAAACATTCTCGAGTTTCCGCAACAACTCATCGCACAGGTTTATACTGATGATGGCAAAGAAGTGCTCATTCCGCTTAACGACCATTTTATTCTGAATTTCGACAAAAGCTCAGGTACACTCACCGTTCAGCTACCCGATGGGCTGCTTGATGTGTATTTGAATTAATCACACTTATCTTATTTTGTTTCAGACCTTTTTCATGACATTGTTCATGAAAGGTGTTTTTCATCATCATGACGTTGTTTTTTTTCAGACATTCGCACATCTTTTCAGAGGAGAAATAAGATGAAATATATCGGAGAACAACTGATATGGGGACAGATAGGAAGCGGCTTGATTTTTACAGCCTTCATCAGTGCATTATTTGCAGCCATATTATACATTATAAGTACAGTTAACGAATCGAAAGCTACATGGATGCGTCCATTAGCGCGAAAATTTTTTGTAGTTCATGCTGTTGCAGTATATGGCGTATTTTTTCTGTTGTTATACCTGATTTTTAATCACCGCTTCGAGTATTTTTATGTATGGCAACACTCAAGTTTGACCATGCCGATGCATTTTATTCTTGCCTGTATCTGGGAAGGTCAGGAAGGAAGTTTTTTGCTCTGGATGCTGTGGCATGTGCTCATTGCATTGTTCATCACACGCAGAAACAAACACTGGGAAGCACCGGTTGTAGGTATCATTGCACTGGTGCAGGTTTTTCTTGCTTCCATGTTGCTCGGAGTTTATGTGTTCGATTATAAAATCGGAACCAATCCTTTCTCACTGCTTCGTCATCATGAGCAGTTTGCCAATCTTCCATTCATTCAAATGCCCGATTATCTGAACCGCATAAAAGATGGACGAGGTCTGAATCCTTTATTGCAAAACTATTGGATGGTGATTCATCCACCTACATTGTTTTTGGGATTTGCATCTACTGTTGTTCCTTTTGCATTTGCTATCGGCTCATTGCTTCGCAAAAATGTTTCAGACTGGGTGAAGCCTGCTCTGCCTTACACTTTCTTCGGCATTATGATTTTGGGCGCAGGCATTCTTATGGGTGCAGCATGGGCTTATGAAGCTCTGAGCTTTGGTGGTTTCTGGGCATGGGATCCTGTAGAAAATGCTTCGCTTGTTCCATGGCTTACACTTGTGGGTGCAGGACACGTTATGCTTGTATATCTGAAAAGACAACGAGCACTCATCAGTACCTTTGTGTTAAGTATCCTGTCATTTCTGTTAGTTCTTTACAGCACATTCCTCACAAGAAGCGGCATCTTAGGCGAAACATCGGTACATGCATTTACCGATTTGGGCATGAGCGGACAGTTGATTTTTTACATGATGTTTTTTGTGGTGCTTTCAATTGTACTGTTGGTGATCAACTGGAAAAAATTACCGAGAGAAAATTCTGATGACAGCATGACTTCACGCGAGTTCTGGATGTTTATCGGTATGCTCGTACTCTGTATTTCTGCAGTGCAGGTAACTTTTACCACAAGTATTCCTGTTATCAATAAATTGTTCGGATTAAAACTGGCTCCTCCTGTTGATGTGAAAGAGCATTTCAACTCCTGGCAGATTCCTATTGCCATGATACTTTGTTTGCTGATGGCCATCGGACAGTTTTTTAAATATAAACACAGCGAAGTAAAAGAGGTGTTCAGAAAACTGATGTTGTCCATCATCGTTTCAGTTGCAATAACCATTGCAGTGGTGCTGGCATTACATTTCCGCAGTGTACATTATATCACTCTGGCATTTGCATGTATTTTCAGTATTGTTGCCAATGCCGATTATTTCTTTCGCATTATCAAAGGAAAACTGTCATTCAGCGGTGCATCCATTGCACATATTGGATTTGCGTTTATCATTATGGGTGCACTCATTTCCAATGCCAATTCAAGAATAATTTCGCAGAATAAACTGAATATTGATTTAGGGAAAGATTTTCCTAACAATGAAAACATCATGCTTGCCAAAGGCGACACATTGCAGATGGGAAAATATTTTGTGACCTATACCGGACGTGAGAAAAAAGGTGTCAACGTGTATTTCAATATTGATTACTTCAAACCCAATCACAAAAACGGAACTTTGAAAAAAGCATTTACGCTTAAACCCATCATTCAACTCAATGAAAGAATGGGAAACAGTGCCGAGCCTGCTACCAAATGGTTTCCTGATAAAGATATTTATACTCACATCACCTATGCAAATCTCGATGAGTTTACCAAACAGGAATCAGCAGAGGAATATGATGAACCGGTAGAACATGAAATGGCTACAGGTGATACGTTAGCAACTTCCAACAGTTTGATTGTATTAAAGAGAATTGCAAAAGATAATTCGGAAGTTGCAATAGATTCATTCGACAGTTTTGGTGTGAAAGCTGAACTGGAAGTAACAGATGTGAATAAGAAAAAACATGAAATCAATCCGGTGTTTCTGGTTAAAGACCGCATGGCTGTTTCCAAAAATTATTTTATTGACGAACTGGGGCTTAAAATCCGCTTTACCGGACTGAATCCCGAAGACGGGAAAATAAAACTTGAAATTGCAGAAAAGAAAGCCAACAAGCGCGACTTTATCATCATGAAAGCAATCATTTTCCCTCACATAAATTTACTCTGGACAGGATGTGTTCTGCTCATCTTAGGATCATGGATTTCTGCAGTGAAACGTTTTAAAGAAAATGTTCGCTATGCCGGCAAAAGCTGATGTAATCAAAGTTGTAATGGTTGGTTCAGGCAATGTAGCCATGCAATTAGCCATGCTGCTGAATATATCCGGCAACAAAATCATTCAGGTTATCAGTCGTAATAAAAAAACCGGCAGGCAGTTGGCTAAACTCTGCGATTGCAATTTTGATTCTGAATTGAAAAATGTGAATACCGAGGCCGACATGTGTATCATCGCTGTTAACGATGACAGCATTGCCGAAGTTGTAAGCAATATGCCGCTGATGAAAGCTGCAGTGGTTCATACTTCAGGAACAATTCCTATGGAAGTTTTAAAAAAGAAATTTAAAAACTGTGGAGTGATGTATCCTCTTCAGTCACTCACTGCTCACTCCGGAATATTTTCAGAGTTGATTTTTTGTGTGGAGGCCTCAGGAAAAAAAGTAATGGACAGCATCACCGGCTTACTGCAAAATATCAATTGCCGATACGTAAAACTGAATTCTGCAAAGCGCGAAAAACTGCATCTTGCGGCAGTAATAGTGAATAATTTCCCCAATCATCTCTATAGCTTAGCTTACGATTTTCTGAAACAAAACAAAATCAGTTTTCAGATTCTGCAACCGCTGATTGAGAATACGGCCCTTCGTATTGACAGCAGAAACCCGAAATCACTGCAAACTGGTCCTGCTGTACGTGGCGATTTAAAAACTATTAAAAGACATCTTCAACTTCTGAAAAATAACACTGATATTGCAGACGTTTATAAAACAATGACTAAATCTATTCAGAAAAGCAGAAAATGAGTATCAGCTACAAACAAAAACTTAAAGACATTCGCTGTTTTATATTCGATGTGGATGGCGTTCTTACCAACGGAATGTTGCACATTACCAATGATGGAAAATTATTACGTCAGATGAATATCAAGGATGGATATGCCATGCAACTTGCCGTAAAAAAGGGATATCATGTCATCATCATTTCCGGAGGTAAGGATGAAGGCGTTGCTATCCGACTGCAAAAACTCGGTATTGAAGAAGTGTATCTGGGAGTGGGTGATAAGTTGCAGCAATTGCTGCAGGTTACTCAGCAACATCATCTGCAGAAAGAACAGGTATTGTACATGGGTGATGATATGCCGGATTTTGAAGCCATGCAATACACCGGGTTCCCCTGTTGTCCTGAAGATGCAGCTGCACAAATTAAAAGTATCTGCACCTACATCTCTCCTGTTAAAGGAGGTGAAGGTTGTGTAAGAGATGTGATTGAACAGGTGTTGACACTAAATATAGATTGGGAGTAAATGGAATTTCTCAGACTCATCAGAATTGGTAATCTGGCTATGCTTGCATTAGCTCAATGTCTGGTTTATTATATGGTGGTAGTGCCTTTGCTCAAAGTTTCAGAGTTTACTCCATCCTTATACACATGGCAGTTTGGTTTAATGGTGTTAGCTACAGTACTGATTACTGCAGGAGGTTATGCTATCAACGATTTTTTTGATAAAGATATTGATGCAGCTAATGGAATACGAAGAACAGCAAACATTTCAGCATGGACCATGAAAACAGTTTACTTTTCATTCTCCGTCATAGCTGTTGCTATAGGTGTTTATCTTACTTATTGGTTAAAGCTGCGACAGTTTGCATTGATATTTTTGCTTACATCAGCCTTGCTGTATTTTTATTCGGCATCTTATAAAAGACTTCCGCTGGTTGGAAATTTTGTTGTAGCTTTTCTTACTGCACTTGCAGTTTTTATTCCGGCCTTTGCCGATTATGAAATGCAATATGCCTTTCGCGATATAAGACTTCCTGTTGAAAATGAAAAAGCATATAACCTTCGTGTTGTTATAGCCATCACCTTTGCGTATGCGCTGTTTGCATTCCTGATGACATTTGTAAGAGAAATTATTAAAGATATGGAAGATGTGGAAGGTGACAGGAAATTAGGATGCAAAACTCTTCCTGTAGTTGCCGGTGAAAGAGTTGCTAAATTCACAGCCATCTTTTTTCTGTTATTGATATTCATTCTCATTGTATTGTTGCAGATTCGTTTTGAGTGGTGGAATGAATTAATTTCTTTCAGTTATATGGTGGTGGCATTACAGCTACCTGTTCTGGCTTTGATTGTATATTTGTTTTTTGCAGAGGAGAAAAAACAATTTCACTTTGCAAGTGTGTTAGCCAAAATCACTATGTTAGGCGGAATATTGTCCTTACCGGTAATGTATTATTCAGGATTATGATTAAAGTAATTTAACCGCATATAGCTCCAACATGTTACTGGTATATACACAACAAAATTCTCCGCGGCTTCATTATATTTTAAATCTTTTTATAGGTGAGCTGATGGGAATTCCTTTCACCCTTACCCACAACCGCGAAGAGTTTAAGAGCTACAGTGGTGCCAAACTGAATTATTCAGAATCTCCGATAGAGAATGAACCATTTATTTATGCCGAGAAATTACTTTTTGAGAAGGGGATAGAAGATCAGCAGTTTGGATTTACTGAATGGGTAGGACAAAAAGCATTTTATGCAACTCATCCCAAATACGTGATTCCTTTTGATGTGTTTGCTGCTTCTTTTTATCTGGTCAGTCGCTATGAAGAATATCTGCCGCACCTCAGAGATGCACACGACAGATATAACGAAACGGAAAGTCTTGCATATACACGTGGTTTTTTACAAAAGCCGCTCATCAATATCTGGGCAAAAAATCTGCGTGAAGTATTGTTGAGTTATTTTCCTTCTTTACCGTTTACGCCATCAAAGTATCGTTACATCAGTACTGTTGATATTGACAATGCGTATGCCTATCTCGAAAAAGGTTTTATGCGCACCATTGGTGCTTATGGAAGATCTTTGGTGAATCTGGATTTTCAGCAGGTGATTGAGCGTACCAAGGTGTTGTTGCGCATGGCGCATGATCCTTACGACACATACGACCTCATGCTCGACCTGCATAAGCGATATAAAGTGAATGCCATTTATTTTTTTCTGCTTGGTGAGTATGGAGAAAATGACAAAAATGTATCTGTTGACAGCCGCACTTTTCAGTCACTCATACAGTCGTTGGCCGACTATGCCGAAACCGGAATTCATCCAAGTTATGGCTCCAACAACCAGCAGGGACGTTTGCAAAAGGAAGTGCAGATACTCTCGCGAATTCTCAAAAGAGAAGTAAAAAAAAGCCGTCAGCATTTTCTTAAAATTAAACTTCCTGATACCTACAGAAAACTCATTGATGTGGATATCAAAGATGACTTTACGATGGGTTATGCAGGTAATATAGGTTTCCGTGCAGGAATTTGTTCTCCGTTTAATTTTTATGATCTGGATAATGAAACCACCACAACTCTGAGAGTTCATCCTTTTGCAGTAATGGATGCTACCTTCCGTTATTATCTCAAAGTTGAACCTTATCAGGTGATTGATTTGATAAAACCTTTGGTTGAAGAAGTGAAAGCTGTAAACGGTACCTTCATCAGCTTATGGCATAATGAATCACTGAGCGAAAACCACATCTGGAAAGGTTATCGCAGTGTTTACGAAGAACTGTTAAAGATAGCTTCGGCATAAATGAATATTGTATTTCTGAGGCATAATGAAATTGATAAACAAAAATGGGATGAAGTAATTGCTTCATCACACAACTCATTGCCGTATGCTTATTCATGGTATCTGGATTGTGTGTGTCCCAACTGGAATGCATTGGTGGGTGACGATTATCAGTATGTATTTCCCCTCACTGCAAATACTAAGTTTGGAATAAAATATTTGTATCAGCCCTATTTTGCTCAACAGTTAGGTTTGTTTTCAAAACATAAAATTTCTACTGAAGACGTCATTTTATTTCTGAATGCAATTCCTGATTTTTATAAGTTGATTGAGATTAACCTCAATTTTGCAAATACGGTCAGCGAATCAGGATTTCAGGTAAGCAAAGGAAAAAATTTCGAACTTCAGCTTGACAAACCATACGCTGAGATTAAAAAATTTTATTCCGACAATCAGAAGAGAAATATTGCCAAAGCAGAAAAAAGTGGTTTGTTTGTAACAGATAATATTACCATCAGGCAGGTCATTGATTTTTTTAAACACGACAAAGGTGCCGGCCTTGACACCATGAAAGAAAAGCACTACAAGCTGCTTGAAAAATTATTTGATGTGCTTGAGCAAAAACAAATGTGTTTTGTAAAAGGTGTTACCGATGGCAAACAATTGTATTGCGGAGCAATGTTTATTAAAACCGCAAATCGTATCATCTTTATTTTCTCAGGCAACAGTACCGAAGGAAAATCCAAAGGTGCAATGTCGTTTCTGATAGATTCAGTAATCGAAACTTTTAGCAACAAGCCAATAATATTTGATTTTGAAGGCTCAAATCATCCGGGTCTTGCGCGATTTTACAGTAGTTTTGGTTCAATTGAACTCGTATATTTACACCTGAAAAAAAACACACTTTCCTATCCATTAAGGCTGCTTAAAAAATAATTATGGTAAACCTTATCAGTCCGAATAATTCTTTAGTCAATCAGTTTGTTGCTGAGTTGCGTGATGTTGAAATTCAAAATGACAGAATGCGTTTCAGACGTAATCTCGAACGTCTTGGCGAAATTGCTGCTTATGAAATCAGCAAAACATTTAACTATGAAAATACGGACGTTACAACACCTCTTGGTGTGGCTACGGTTCCTCTCATGCAAAGCCAGCCGGTTTTAGGAACTATTCTCAGAGCAGGACTGCCGTTACATCAGGGTTTACTCAATTATTTTGACCAGGCCGACAATGCATTTATATCTGCATACAGAAGACATCATAAGGATTCTACTTTCGACATTCATTTGCAGTATGTGTCTGCACCGCCTATTGCCGGACGCATTTTAATTCTTTGCGACCCGATGCTGGCCACCGGACAATCGCTGGTTGAAACGTATAAAGCGTTACTGGAACTGGGTGTTCCTGCTTATACACACATCGTAGCTGCTTTGGCAAGCCGTCAGGGAATTGAATATGTCAAAGCAAACGTCTCTGATGATATGACCATTTGGGTGGGTGCCATTGATGAAGAGCTGACCGCACAGTCATACATTGTTCCCGGTCTGGGTGATGCAGGCGACCTGGCCTACGGAGAAAAAAAATAGCACCTGACGAAAAAAATCATTATTTTTCGGAACAGACTATAAACCTGTCATGAGTGAGCCGCTAAAAATATTGATGGTTATTTTAATCAGCAGCGTTAAATTTGTTGTTGGACCTGCATTTGCTTACTATGATGATAATTTCGATTTTACTTTTTTTGAAGCAGTGATTTATCCGGTGATAGGAGGTATGCTCGGAGTGTTTGTCTTTAGTTTCTTCAGCGATCAGGTAGCTAAATTATGGACGTTTATCAAAAATAATATTTCCAAAACCGTTGGAAAGAAAAATAAACCCTTTTCAAATCCTACCATTGATACAGACCAAAAAATTAAAGTCAACTACACGTATGTGGAGAGTAAGAAAGAAAACAAACCTAAAATTTTTACCAAGCGCAACAGGAGAATTATTACGCTGTGGCGCAAGTACGGATTGTTTGGCATAGCTTTTATCACACCTGTAATTTTATCCATTCCTATCGGCACCATTATTGCATCACGATTAGTGAGTAACAGAAAGAAAGTATTTCTGTTTATGTTTGTAAGTATTTCATTCTGGTCTGTACTGATGGTATCATCATTCGAATTGTATCACGCTTATTCTATCAAAGCACTTCAGCAGAAAATGCTTGAACCATGAAAACAAAAAAACATTACACGCATTTATTGTTCGATCTGGATCATACCCTTTGGGATACGGATAAAAATGCCGGCATAGCACTCGTAGAATTATACAGGGAAAATAATTTACAGCAATATGGAATTGCTGACTATCGTGAGTTTGTGGATAAATACACCACAATCAACAACCGCATGTGGACCGATTATGCATTGGGAAAAATCAAGAAATCCTATCTGCGCACCGGCAGGTTCGAACTTACACTGAAACATTTTAATATTAATGACAAGCAATTAGTAGAACAGTTAGCTGAATTTTTTGTAAACCGCACACCAAGCAAGAAACATTTGCTTCCGCATGCTGTTGAATTGCTCAACCACGTGCAGGGACGTTACGAACTGGCTATTGTTACCAATGGTTTTGCCGAAGCACAACACACCAAATTAAAATCATCCGACATTGCACATTTCTTTTCGCACGTTGTCATTTCAGAAGAGGTAGGATATCACAAACCTGACCCGAGAATATTTTTGCATACTGCCGAGGTGTTGAATGCACCTATAGAAAATTGTCTGATGATTGGCGATAATGCTGAAACTGATATGGCAGGAGCTATTGCCGCAGGCATGGATTGTGTTTATCTGAATTCATCAAATGTGATTCATGATTTGCCGGTTACATTTGAAACAGACAGTCTGCATAAACTCATAGAGATATTGTAAGCGCAGCATGAAAGCTCAGCAGGGAATTGTAATTAAAACCACCGGAAGTATTATCACAGTAATGTCAGGTAAGGATGTATTGCAGTGCCGCGTAAAAGGAAATTTCAGAATCAAAGATATTGACGCAACAAATCCTGTTGCAGTAGGCGATGAGGTTGAATTTGAAAATGGTTTTATTGTTCGGCTGTTGCCACGAAGAAATTACATCATCCGCAAATCGAAAAAGTTAAGCAAGCAGGTGCAGATTCTTGCTGCAAACATTGACCATGCATATCTCATAGCCACACCGGTACTGCCACGTACTTCAACGGGTTTTATTGATCGCTTTCTTGCCACTGCCGAAGCCTATTCCATTCCTGCATCAATTGTATTTACCAAATCCGATTTGTATGATGATGAATTAAATCATTATGTAAATGAGCTTACTCAGTTGTATAACAAAATCGGGTACCCCACTTATTTGGTATCATCTCTCAACGAAAACTCCTTGCATACTCTCAAAACAAAGCTTGCAGGAAAGGTCAACTTATTTTCCGGTCACTCAGGTGTTGGCAAAACCTCTCTCATCAATGCACTTGTTCCGGGTTTAAATTTAAGGACAGCACCCATATCTGAGCAACATCTCACAGGAAAACATACAACCACCTTTGCGGAAATGACGGAATTACCTTTTGGAGGATTTATAATTGACACACCCGGCATCAGAGAGTTTGGTATTGTGGATTTCAATCAGCAGGAAGTCACGCATTATTTTCCTGAGTTTTTTAAACTGCTTCCTCAATGCCGTTTCAACAACTGTATTCATGTCAACGAAGAAGGGTGTGCCGTGCTCGAAGCACTAGAAAGGGGAGAGGTTAGCCCGTCACGTTATCATAATTATTTGAGTATTCTTAACAACGAAGATATTTATCGCTAAAAAATGAGACTGGTAATACAACGTGTTTCTCAGGCAGAGATTAAGATAGATGAAAAACAACATGCGGCTATTGGAAAAGGATTGCTCATTCTGCTCGGAATATCAACGGAAGATACAGAAGAGGATGCAGATAAATTAGCAAAGAAAATTCCTGCACTGCGGATTTTCAGTGATGAAAACGGACAAATGAATCTTTCGGTTTCTGATATCAATGGTGAAATACTTATCGTTTCGCAGTTTACACTTTATGGTGATGCTGCAAAAGGCAACAGACCATCGTTCATTCATGCTGCAAGACCTGAGCAGGCTATTCCACTCTACGAATATTTTGTTCAGAAGGTAAAATTAAGCAGTTCAATACCTGTAAGTACGGGAGTGTTTGGTGCCGATATGAAAATTAGTCTTACAAACGATGGCCCTGTAACAATAATTATGGATTCGAAAAAATAATTCAATGACAATTGCTGAAGCACAAAAAACGGTTGACACCTGGATAAAAAAGTATGGTGTAAGATACTTTAATGAATTAACCAATATGGCATTGCTTACAGAGGAAGTGGGTGAGCTTGCAAGAATTATTGCCCGCAAATATGGTGAACAGTCATTTAAAGATAAGGAATCTGAAAGTAATCTGGCTGATGAAATGGCTGATGTGCTCTTCGTGTTAATATGTATTGCCAACCAAACCGGTGTAGATCTCACTCAGGCGATGACAAAAAATTTGGAGAAAAAAACCAAACGGGATGTTGAGCGACATCGCTCAAATGATAAGTTGATGTGAATATGACTCTAAATTAACTAAGTAGAGAGTTAATGTTGAAAAACTGTAGTTGTGTGCTACAATTAAATAAGTAATGACTTTTTAATTTTTATAATTCGTTGGGTTTGAATTTTTATAGGAAAAGCTAATATCTTCTGTACAAATACTTTAATTATTTCTAAATGTTGCTTTAATTTTATAGTAACAGTCATAGATATAAATACTCATTGTTGTAATAAAAACAGAAATCTTTGAAAATTATTTGATTGTTAGAAAAAGTCATTTATTTTTACCCTGTAGAATTTTGACACAGTTAAAACTTATGTTGAATTATAATTTTAAATAAAAGACAGTGTAATATAAAAAAAGATAAATAGCGTTTCGCTTTAAAATCCTGCACCAGAAATACGACCAATTATTAAAGTAGGACAGGGAAGTAAAAGGTTGAAACGCCTGCGTAAATCGCGGGCGTTCCTTTTGCTTTGTTCTACAGCCCTTGGTCGGGCTTCTGGTGCAAGCACGGGAATCAGCCCGCGATTTTTTTTAAGCACCACCTGCAAATCACATTAAAAATATATAATTTAGTATCACCCATAAAACCCAAATAATCATGAGAAAGATTTACCATACCGTAAGTCTGTTACTGATAACAGCGGGAGTATTAAGAGCGCAGGTAAATGTAACGGTAACAGCACCAGCTAAAGTGGGAGCATGTATAGAGAACCAGTACACCTTGAGTTTTAGTGGAGCACCTGCATTGACGCAACTTGTGATAACTCCATCGCTGAACGTAACAGCCGGAGGCAGTTGTCCGGCAACCAATGGAATTGCCATTCAATTTGTAATTGCAACCAATGCAACGCTAATTGCTGATGGTAGTTCGCTGACAGTAGAAGTGAGCAATACCGGATCAACAACAATCAGTTACTACGTACTCATAGACTGTCATTTTGCAGACAGCAGTTCGGTAAATCTCAGTCAGACTTTTACAAGCAATAACGGCACTGACTTTTTAGCTGGAGGCAGTAATGTATATACAACCACAAACATAAAAAAGCCCAATATAGTATTGCAAAACACCACCAATTTTCAGGCATCGTATTTATCCGACAATTATTTTATTTATTATTACAGAAACAATGGTGACTCGGCAAACATCAAATTCAACTTTATGGCCGATACCTCCGGATATTGCAAACAGGATAGTACCATCAGTATTTTTTACAGCAAAGGATTGCAGGGAACGCAATATGCTTATAACGGAACCTCGGGAACCATCATCCTTGGCCATTTGGATACACTTGTAATCAAACAAAA
>WBZR01000262.1_pt2 | contig 41195 bp, 28 predicted proteins | sample 5204231 | NCBI WGS metagenome assembly WBZR01 (sample SAMN12412403, study PRJNA552823) | activated sludge metagenome | isolation source: activated sludge from anammox sidestream of wastewater treatment plant... | place: USA: Virginia | collected 2017-08 | reverse complement strand
ACCTGATCACCGCTTGGGGGTAAGGGGGCTCTGCGCGCCCCAACCTCCACCTTCATCCCTCCGCTCACGCACAAAGCCGAAAAACTCCGTCCATCACCATTCGAAGATCACTGATGAAATATGCGGGATAGCCCTTTTCGCGGACGCTTCGATCGCCGCCCCAATAGGCGACGAGCGCGTGGGAGAATTCGTGCAGGCACACCGAGAGAATCCATGCGAGGACCGCGGCGAACATGAGCGGGGTGAAGGTGACGGCGAGCAGGGGCGCGTTGAGCATCCGACGATTAGAGCCGGGTAAAAAGGAAAACGCCAGATGCGGCGGGTGTGCTGCATCCGGCGTTTTGATTTCTTATTCGTAGTGTCCGGGGCGGACTAGAGCATTTCCTCGCCGCTCTTGATGTGGGCGCGGAAGTCGGCGATGAGCTGTTTGGTGATGGGGCCCGGCGTGCCGTCGCCGACGATGCGCTTTTCGAACTCGGTAACGGGGCAAATCTCAGCTCCGGTGCCGGTGATGAACATCTCGGTGGAATAGTAGAGGTCGGCGCGGGTCATGGTTGTCTCGTCGGTGGTGATGCCTCGCTTTTGGGCCATTTTCAGGACGAGTCGTCGCGTGATGCCGCCGAGGAGGCCGCAGTGGGTCGCGGGGGTACGGAGCTTGCCACCCTGAACGGCGAAGATGTTGTCACCGGTGCATTCGGCGACGTAGCCCTCGTGGTTGAGCATGACGGCTTCGAGGCAGCCGGCGTCGATGGCCTCGATCTTGGCCATGATGTTGTTGAGGTAGTTCAGGCTCTTGATTTGCGGCGAGAGGGCGTTGGGGTGATTTCGAATGGTGGACGCGGTGATGATCTTCATGCCCTTCTCGTACATCTCGGGGCCGTACATCTGAATCTTGTCGCAGATGATGAAGACCTGTGACGGGAGGCAGCGAAACGGATGAATGCCGAGGGTGCCGGGTCCGCGGGCGGCGACGAGTCGGATGTATCCGTCGGTGGTGTTATTCGCCAGAATCGTTTCCTTCATGGCGGCGACGATCTGGTCGGTGGACCAGCGGATTTCCATACGGATGGCGCGGAGGCTGTTGGCGAAGCGCTCCATGTGGGCCGTGCATTCGAAGATTTTTCCGCCATAGACGCGGATGCCCTCGAAGACGCCATCGCCATAGAGCAGGCCATGCGAGAAAACGCTGATCGTCGCATCGGCAGTGGGGACGAGCTTGCCGTCGAGCCATATTTTCAGGTTCGGATTGGGGGAAAAATCCTGAGCCATAGGTCGATCCTCGTTCACGTCATGGCGTGAGCCTGTTTCGTTCGCGGCGCGGCGCGCCGCGGGCATCGATCGGTTGATGGTGGACATGGCCAAGCCTACCTTTCGGGATTCAGATGCGGGGCAGTTGGGCGACCAGCAATCGCCTCGAACTTGCCCGGCGAAATGACGGCCGCCCCGCCCGGACTGTCGTCATATTATTCTACACGGCCATCAACCAGATGCACAACCGCATCGGTTCGGGCGGCGATCTCGCGGTCGTGGGTAACCATGACGACCGTTTGGCCCGCCGCGTTGAGCGACTTCAGCAGATCGAAAATATCCCGGCCGGTCCTGGCATCCAGGTTGCCGGTAGGTTCATCGGCAAAGAGGACTTTCGGCTCGTTCATCAGCGCCCTGGCGATGGCCACGCGCTGGCGCTCTCCGCCGGATAACTCGTTCGGGCGATGTCCGAGCCGTCCGGCGAGGCCGACGCGATCCAATAACGAGCGCGCCCTCGCTTCAGTCTTCGCTCGGCGTCCCAGCCAGCCGGCCATCGACTGGCCGACCATGACCGGCAGCAGGACGTTTTCCAGGACGTCGAACTCCGGGAGCAGGTGGTAGAACTGAAAGACGAAACCAAACGAGCGATTCAACAGATCGTTGCGCCGGGACTCCAGGCTCGCGGAAGAGCGCTGCAAGACGGCTACCGGCCGCTTTGATGCGCCTTCCGTTTCGAGATCGGGCGCGGAGGCTTTTGGCGAGAACACTTTTGCCGCGAAGGAATCGTTCTGCCGGCTGTCGCGGCCTCGCGGAATCGTGCGGACACCTTCGGCCTCGAAGAGCGGCGACCCTTCAAACCAGACCTGGCCTCGCTGGGGCACGTCCAGGCCGGACATCACGTGCAGCAGGGTGCTCTTTCCGCTTCCGCTGCTGCCGATGATGGATACGAAGCGACCGGCTTCGATGTTCAGGCTGATCCCGCGAATGACCGGCAGTTCGGTACGACCGAGAATGTAGCTCTTCTGGATATTTTCGCAGCGAATCAGCACTGGCACATTGAACCGCCTGACGCGGAACCCCGCAAGATTACCGTGAAATCAATCGCGGGGCGGCGACGGTGAACTCGAGAGTCACCGGCCAACCAGCCACGCCCGCGACTTATTACGAAATGACCGGCCGATCGGATCGCGGAGAAACGTCAGGGGATCGTTCGGCGATTGAGCGATCCCGGGGAGCGACATTAGGCCAGAACGAGGGGCGGCTGGATGGTGAATTCCTTCATCAGCGACTCAGCCATTTCGGCAGTGACCGGCTTTGAGAAGAGGAATCCCTGGCCGAAGTCGCAGCCCAGTGTGAGAAGCTGCGCGAATTGGTCGGCGGTTTCGATTCCCTCGGCGATGGTCTTCATGTCCATGTTGTGGGCGAGCTCTACGACGGAGTGAATGATGGCGGCGTATTTCTTGTGGCTTTCCAGGCATCTCACGAAGGACTGGTCGATCTTGAGCTTGTTGAACGGGAGGTCGCGAAGCAAGGCGATGGAGGAAAGCCCCTTTCCGAAGTCGTCCATGTGCAGTTCGATTCCTAATGCGCGGATGGCGGTGAGCTTGTCGAGAATCAGGGATGGATCGTCGGGAATGACCGATTCGGTAATCTCGAAGCTGATTCCCTCGGCCGGGCACCGGGTACTCTCCAACACGGCGCACACGTCTTTGAGGAATCCGGCGGCGGTTAACTGTCGCTTGGATATGTTGACGCTGACTCTGAGCCGCTGCCCCTGCGGCCGATGCTGGTTGATTTTTCGGGACATTTCACATGCCGCTTCGAGCACCTGACGCCCTAAGGGCGCAATCAGGCCGGTCTCTTCGGCGATCGGAATGAAAATGTCCGGCAGCAGAATTCCGCGTGTGGGATGGTTCCATCGGGCCAGGGCCTCGAAACCGGCGGTCCTGGACGTTTCGATACAGACGATCGGCTGGTAGTGGACGATGAACTCAGCGGCTTCAACGGCCCGCCGCAGGTCATTTTCAAGACTGAGCCGGTTGACGGCGGCGGCGTGCATGGCCTCATCGAAGACGGCATGGCGCGCCTTTCCGTTGGACTTGGCGCGATACATGGCGGTGTCCGCGTCTCGGAGGAGGGCTTCGGCGGACGTTTCCGATCGGCAACTGACCGCGATTCCGATGCTGGTGCTGATGACCAATTCATGGTCGCCCAATTGAAAGGGGACGGCCAACACGGAATGGATGCGCTCGGCGACGCGGGAGGCATCGACGGTGTTGGAGATATCGTCCAGGAGAATGACGAATTCATCACCGCCGAGACGGGAGGCGAAACCCTCGCCGATGCGGACGACACTGTCCGAGGCGCGCACGGTTTCGGTGAGCCGACTGGCGACGCCGATGAGCAGTTGATCTCCGACCGCATGGCCGAGACTGTCGTTGACGACTTTGAAGTTGTCGATGTCGAGGAAGAGGACGGCGAACCGGTAATCGGCGTCGCGCACGCTTCGCCGGACAGATTGGTTGAGCCGATCCATGAGGAGCGCTCGATTGGGAAGGCCGGTGAGCGTGTCGTGCAGCGAGTCATGCCGCAGTTGGTCTTCGGCCTGCTCGCGCATGCCGATTTCCTTTCTGAGCCGGCCGTTTACTTCCTGTAATTCGACGGTGCGCTGCTCGACAATCTTCTCGACTTCCTGAAGCTTCATGGCGGCCTGACGGGCGAGGTGCCACTTTTCCGTCAATGCGCGGGCGAGTTGGCGGACTTCGATGTTTTCGAAGGGCTTCTTGAGAATCAGCAGGTTTTCCTTGCGATCGAGTCGCCGAAGGAGGTCGTTCCACGAATACTCGGCGTAGGCGGTGCAGACGACCACCTGCAGTTCGGGATGTTCGTTCCAGATGCGTGAAATCGTCTCGACACCATCCCAGCCCGGCGGCATGCAGATGTCCACGAAGGCCATTGCATACGGATTTCCCGCGCGATACGCCTGTCCCACCATTTCGAAGGCTTCCTGCCCCTGGAAGGCCGACTCGATTTCAAACTTTTCCGCCGCCTGAATCGTCTCTGACTCACCGAACAGCGCGGCCTCCGCGTCCCGCAGCGCATCGGCGTCCGTGGAGACGGGCGAGAGAATCTTGGCGAAATCCAGGTGGATTTCCCGATTGTCATCGACGACCAGGATCCTTCGGTTCGGCGTCGTCAGGGGTAATGTCATGCCACGACCTCCATCGGTCGAGCCAGCACTTCGAGGATGAAGGCCGCTCCCGTTCCTGGTCCTTCGCTGTGAGCGGTCAGTGAGCCGCCCATTTCCTTTGCCGCCAGCGCGCTGGAGTGAAGTCCGAAGCCGTGTCCGTCCTTCTTTGTGGTAAACCCGTGGGCGAAGATGCGCGTGATATTCTCTTTCGCGATTCCGATGCCCGAATCGATGACTTCGATGCGCACCCGTTCATCCATGACGCGAATTCGAATGGTGACCTGCCTGACCCTGACCGAAGGATGGCCGGCGGCGTGTTTGGCGTTGTGGAGGAGATTGACCAGTATTTGCATGAGTTTGTGACGATCAATGTCGACGAGCGGGAGCTTTTGGTAATCGCGGATGATCGCGATGCCGTGTCGCTCGAATGAGGCGGAGCTGAGGCGGAGCGCGTCCTCGAGGATCTCGGAGAGGCAGACATGCTCCATGACGCAGGAATTGCCCGCGTAGACCTGTTGCGTGGAGACCACGCTCTTGATGTGCTCGAGGTTTTTGCCGAGCGACTCGAGTTCGTTGGCCATGAGTTCCTGCTCGTCTCGGAGGGTGTCGGCGAGCATGGTGAGGTACTCGGGAACGCGACGGCCTCGGTCATCTTCGGAGAGGAACTTCGGCAGGTCTTTCGAGTGCTCATTGAGAAGCGCGGCAACGCGGCCGACCTTCGACAGGTTTGACGATCGAATGCTCTCGGAGATGATCGATGCAGACGTGTTGACGCTGTTGAGGACATTTCCGACGTTGTGCAGCACGCCGGTTGCGATTTCCGCCATACCCGCTCGCCGTGAGACATCCATGATCTCCTGGACGAGTTTCTCTCGCTCCGCCTGAGCCTGTTTTCGCTCGGTGATTTCGCGCCGCAGCGACGTTGCCTGCTCGGCCAACTCGGCGGTGCGATGTCGAACCTCGTCCTCGACTCCCGCCTTGGTGAATTCCAACTGGGCCCGCTCGTTGGCGATCTGGCGCATCTCGTGCGTGCTCTGGAAGCACATCCAGATCAGGAAGATGTCTTCGAAGACGACCCAGGCGGCGTGCTCCAGCAGCCGGAAGGGACTGGCCATCGCGACGCCGTAGACCGACTCCGGCCACAACCATCCGCGAACGCCGTGGTCCACGGCCACGAGAAGGGTTGCCGGAATGAAGACGCGCCAATCGCGGTAAAACGCCAGAAAGGCCAGTGAGCCGAAAACGTGGAAGTGTGTTTCGATGCGGCCGCCGGTGAGGTGGATCAGGAGGGCGGACCACAAGACCTGGCTTGCGGCGATGACGCAACGCGTCAGCAATGTCGCGGGCCGCAATAGTGCCATCGCAATCGGGGCGCTGGAGAGGAGGGCCCCGATGATCAGGGCCGCCCAGACATGGGTATGAAGCAGACTCTTTTCGCCGTACCAGGTTCTCGGTGAGATGACCATGGCGCAGATGATGCCGCTGACGAACTGTATCGCCATGAGCAGTGCAAACATGCGATCGGTTCGGGCGTAGGTGCGAATGCACTGCTGCTCGAAGAGCTGATTCGCGCGCCCGGCGACTGCCGGATTTATTTCTGCGTCGCGCATGGTGACATGACCCCATTTGACTTAGCGATCTGAGACCTGCCGAAAAGCTCGCATCCGAAGACGGGCGACTCGGTGCAACTTGGCTTCTCGCGGCGTGCCAGGGCAATGACGCTGTCTCGCGCCAGATTGCTTCCGGAGTGGCCGCGCGAGGACGTGATGCCGCCGTGGAACAGCAGCCGACCGTCGGCGTCAAAGAGGACGGCTGCCCCGGATGTTGCAGCGCCGAAGCGCATCGCCTCCCGGCCATCGAGGTCGACGGCCACATTGACACGGGGGATATCGGACGCGCTTTGCCAGAGGTCCGTCCGGGCCCAGTCGTCGGGCTTTGAGGACGGTTGCATGAAGAGCACGTGGCAGTCGATCTGCTCCCGGCAGTGACGCATGACGATGGCCAACTCGCCAATGGTGGCTCGCGTGCAGGGACACTTCGGGTGTGCAAAGAGAAGGAGGCTCAGCTTGCCCGGCTGGCGGGTGATTGGACTGTCCGCCGGCCAGATTTGGCACACTTCGCCTGTTGGGCCCGGCGCACTGCTGTAGTTGGTCAGCACCGTCATGGCCGCGAGGACCGTTGTGAGCCAGGCGAGCAACAGCCACGCGGGGACCTTTTTGGCGCGGTTACCTCCGTCGCTTTTCAGTGGATCGCATGTGTCCAATAAAGACATCGCGTTCACCTCTTAACTGCTCCGGCCTAATGGATAAGGGAGTCCTGGGATTCTCCAATCCATTCGGCCCGAACGGGTAGACGTCAAAGGTCAAAATCGGGTGATCGAGTTGATCGCGAGAAGAAGTCCGCGGTTGTCTCGATATTTACGGACCTGCCGGCGTAATTAGCGAGGTGAGCAAACAATCGGGATGTGCCGACGCGAGTCAGTGAAGCAGTGAATTATTCATAGCGGAGCGATTCGACGGGCCAGGTGCGTCCGGCGCGGATGGCCGGGAAGGTGGCGCCTGCGATCGATGCGAGCACTGCGAGGATGCTAATCCAGATGACCTCGGACCACTTCCAGACGTCGGGTATCTTGTCAAAGGAGTAGGTTTCGGGACTCCAGACTCGCCAGTCGGGGTTCAGTCGGGCGAGCCAATCCTGGACGTCGTTGATGTGCTCGACGAAGGTGGTTCCGAGGAGGCCGCCGAGGACGCAGCCGACGAGGCCGATCGCCCCGCCGTAGGCGAGGAAGACGGCTGCCACGCCCGCGGCACTTCCGCCGACGCTCTTGATGATGCCGATGTCGCGGGTTTTTTCCTGGACGATCATGTAGAAGATGCAGAGGATGAGGAAGATGGCGACGATGCTAATGACGCCGAACATGATGAGGACGAGGAACTTCTCCTTCTCGATGGCGGCGATGAAGCTGGCCTGAAGCTCTTCCCAGGTGTGGGCCTCGACGTTGGCCATCAAACGGCGCTCGATCGCGTCGGCGGGCATCTCGTCGGCGAAGCGCACCCATTCTTCGTTGATCAGATCGCGCATGCGCATCAGCTCGCGACGATCGCCGCCGTGTTCGGGGCGGAGCTTGATCTGAATCTGGCTGCACCTTGCGCCGGCCATCCCCGTGCCATCGGCGCGCTGCATGGGCTCCATGGAGAGGAGGGTTTGAAGGGTGTCGAAATCGACGTAGACATTGACCGAGTCGATCTCGTGGATGCCGGTGCGCGAATCATCGACGTAGCGAAACGAGGGCTTGGGCGGCGGCTCGGTGCTGACGTCGCCGGTGCGGGTGAGCGGTAGGACGGTGAGGTAGCACATCTCGCCGCGGGGATACTTGTAGGATCGATAGTAGTCGCCGGTCGCCTGACGTCGAAACACGATGCTGCGGCCGAGGATGACGCCGGGGAGCTCGCGATCTTCGGCGCCTGAGGCGTCGGCGGAGGATTTGAAGACGCCGGGGCCGGGATAATCGTCACCGGGCTCGCGTTGATATTTTTTCTCTTCTTCGGCGCGCTCTTCGGGCGGGAGAGACGCGAGGTATCGCTCGTAGGCTGCTTCCTGCTCGGGGGTCAGTCGCGGAATACCCTTGTCATCGCGGAGGTAGGTCTGCTGGGGGCGGGGACCGAGGGTGGTGTCGCCGTATCGATTGTTATAGAAGAGGTCTTCGCCGAACTTGTTGACCTGGACGTACTCGTTGAGGCGAATGCCGACGATCGTCACGGCCTTTGTCACCTGCGCCGCGGGGAACTGGAGGATGCCGTAGGTTCTAATGAGCGGCGTGGCCTGCACGACGATGGGCTGATCCTTGTCGTCGCGCAGCTTTTTGATTCGGTCGATGAACTCCGCGTAGTAGGGATAGCCGGAGAGATTGCCGTCCATGACGAGATCGCCCAGCAGGCCGTTTGCGCGGGTGCGGATGCTGTCGACGAACCCGCCCATGACGCTGATGACGATGATCATCATGGCGACGCAGAGGGTGACGGCGCCGACGGAGAAGAAGGCGATGCGCTTTCGCTGCAGGAGGCGCGACGCGAGGAAGGCCACATAGTAGCGCGGCCATCCGAGGAAGGGAGATGCTCGCCACGTGACCCACCACATCGCGGCGAGGACGCCCACGAGCAGCATCCACAACCCGGCATTGAAGAGATACCACTCGGGCCGAACCCAGCGAATGTAGGGGAAGCCGAGCCAATGGGCGGGGCTCAGGACGGCGAACAGCGTGGTCATCTCGTTGGGTTCGAACCAGAAGCCGTAATAGGACTCGATCGGCTCCCAGGTGATCAGGGCATAAATCGACCACACCACGAGGCCGACGCGCGCGGCAAACCATGCGGTGCATAGGGGCCGGAAGCGAAGGACGCGAAACGTCCCCGGCCAGCGGATGAGCAGCATCCAGATGAAAACGATCGGGCCGAGCATGAGCTCGCTGTGATCGAGCCCGTCCTCGGCGACTTCGGCCGGGTTGAAATACCAGGGGAGGCCGGTGAGGCGGCGAATCATCGTTTGGGAGCGGATGCCCTGGAAGGAGCTTTCGTCGTCGCGCAGCATCTGCAAGATGATTTCCCAGCGGGGGTGTACGCGATCCTGATAGGTTTCGAGCTCGGTGATGAGTTGGCGGCGTCGGGCCTGCATCGGCTCGGGCATCTCGCCGAGGAACCGATGCTTCGTCACGTGTTCGACGAAGTAATCCCGCGCCTGCGGTGTGACACCCTGGCCGACCCACGAGGCGCCGACCGCGGCGTTGAGGCATGTCACCGTGGCCCACAGACCAACGGCGACCCAGATTGTGCCGAGGACGAATGAGACCGCCCGAGAGCGCGTGGCTGCCTGCCAGTGACCGGCGGCGATGAGCCAGGCGGCGAGGGTTCGCAGGAGCCAAAGGAGCATGTGCCCGGCGGCGACGAATGGGAGTACGGCGAGGACGGGCAGGGCGAGGAGGGCCATCTGTCCGGCGGTGAGGGTGATGGGACGGCAGAGGAGCTTGGCGGCTGTTGCTTCAATGACGATGTAGAAGGCGCCGCCGAGGAGATTGCTCAGGCCGAGGAAGATCAGATACGCGGGTAGCGTGATCGGGGCGAAGAGGGTGAACAGAATCGTGGCAGCTCGGGATCGCACGCCTATTCCTTGCCGGAGGGGGTGGCCTCCGCGCTGTCGGATGACTTGCCCAGGGGTCGCTGGAGCGGGAACAGAATCACGTCTCGAATGCTTGGCGAGTTGGTGAGGAGCATGACCAGGCGGTCGATGCCGACGCCGAGGCCGCCGGCCGGGGGCATGCCGTATTCCAGGGCTTTGATGTAGTCGTCGTCCATGACTCGCATCGTTTCGTCGCCTTCGCCTGCGAGCTGGGAGCTGAACGTCTCTCGCTGCACGGCCGGGTCGTTCAATTCGGTGTAGGCGTTGCCGATCTCCATCTTCGCGACGTAGGCCTCGAAGCGCAGGGCGATTTCGGGATCGTCCTTCTTGCGGCGCGTGAGCGGGCAGAGGGCCGCCGGGTATTCGACCACGAAGGTCGGGGCGACGAGATGCTCCTCGACGGTCGCCTCGAAGACCTTGTTCGCCAGGACGGCAGGATCGACCTCGCCTGCGGGTCCGCCGTCTTTTGTTGTCTCACGCAATAGCCCAAGTTCGCCGGCCTTGCGCTTGACGGCGGCGGCGTCTTTCAGATCGACACCGGCGTATTCGCGCAGGAGGTCGCTGTAGGTGCGCCTGGGCCACGGCGGGGTGAAGTCGATTTCCTGGCCGCGAAACTGCCGGCGGAAACCACCGCCGAGGGCCTCGATCGACTCTACGACGATGCCCTCGACAATGTTCATCATGTCTGACAAATCGCCGTAGGCCTGATAGCACTCCATCATGGTGAATTCGGGGTTGTGCTGGGTGCTGATGCCTTCGTTGCGGAAATTGCGGTTGATTTCGAAGACGCGTTCCATGCCGCCGACGAGCAGGCGCTTGAGGGACAACTCGGGGCTGATGCGCAGGAACAGGTCCATGTCGAGGGTGTTGTGGTGGGTCGTGAAGGGGCGCGCGGCGGCGCCGCCGTAGATCGACTGCAGCATCGGGGTCTCGACTTCGAGAAAGCCCTGCTTTGACAGGTGGCGGCGGACGGCCTCGACGATGCGCGAGCGGGCCTTGAAGGTCTGCATGACCTCGGGGTTGCTGAAGAGATCGACGTATCGCTCGCGGTAACGGACGTCCACATCGGTAAGGCCGTGGAACTTCTCCGGCGGCGGGCGGAGGCTTTTGGAGAGGACGCGCAGCGACACGGCCCAGACGGTGATCTCGTTGGTCTTGGTCCGGCCGAGCAGGCCCTCGACGCCGATGATGTCGCCGAGGTCGAGGAGGCCGACGAGTTCCCAGCCGGCGTCGCCGACCTTTGCCTTGGAGATGCCAATCTGGATGTCGCCGGTCCAGTCGCGGATGGTTAGGAAGGCGAGCTTGCCCATGACGCGACGGAGCATAATCCGCCCGGCGGCGCGGACGGAGGCGGTTTCATCGGTCTGGCCGGGCTCGACGCCGAGGCGCTCCGCGAAGCTGCGGATGTCGCCGTTGCTGCGGACATCCTCAAAGCGAGCGCCGTAGGGCTCGTGGCCGGCCTCGATCAGCTGGAGGAGCTTCTTTTTGCGGTCTTCGTAGTACTGGTCGAATTCCTGTGTGCTCATAAGAGGCGACGATCATCGGCGATGGCGCGGCGGAGGTCAAAGAACGTGGGCGATGTCCGGTTCCCCCTAGGGCTCCAATCTCGAATCTGTCGCATGGCCTCTTGGACGGAGATCGCAACCAGTGGAGATGCCTGAAATGATCCGCCGTCAGATTGACACGAGTCATCCGCTCCAACTAAGCTAATATCAACCACCAACACGCCAGTTTCTCAGCTGGTTCGGGCAATAGGAGGAATCTCAATGAACAGTGGCCGGTCGGGGATCTTGCGTCTCACATTCTGTCTGGTCGTTGCCCATGGAGCTTCCAAGGCGGCTGCTCAATGCGCATACGATTGGAAGCCAGGAGATGCGTTGCCCGGCGTTCAAGGGTCAGTTTGTGCCATTACCAATTGGGACCCGGACGGACCCGGTTCAGAACCTCCACTACTCGTAGTTGGCGGACTGTTTTCAAACGCCGGGGGGCATCCGGCATCCAACATCGCGACGTGGGATGGAGTGGAATGGCAGGCTTTTGAGCCCGGCTTCGACGGCGTCGTTTACTCGCTCATCGTGCATAACGGCGAGCTTTATGCAGGGGGCGATTTTACGTCGGCCGGCGGCCTCACAGTGATCGGAGTCGCGAGGTGGGACGGTTCGGCTTGGCGCGAAGTCGGTGTTGGCTTCCTGAACGGCAGGGTACGTGCCCTGGCAGTTTTCAACGGCGACCTGATTGCCGCCGGTTATTTCACGAATTTTCCTTTTGTGTCTCTAAATGGAATCGGGCGATGGGATGGAACCAATTGGCACGGACTTGGATTGGGGTTGCGTGGGCAGTCCGCAACCTACGCGCACGCACTTACGGTTCAAGACGACAATCTCATCGTCGGGGGTAGTTTTTCGCAGGCAGGATCAGTCTCAGCGAACAACATCGCCCGTTGGGACGGGGCGACGTGGCATAATCTGGGAACCGGCGTTAATTCGACGGTCAATGCGCTAACGATCCATAAGAACGAGATCATTGCGGCGGGGACGTTTACCCAGGCCGGTGGAATGGCAGCCAACCGGATCGCAAAATGGAGTGGAGTCGAGTGGCAGTCGCTGGGCAGCGGATTCGATCAATCTGCACTTGCTCTAAGTTCCCATGGAAATCGATTGTATGCCGGAGGCCCATTCACGACTGCCGGCGGTGTGGCAGCTTCAGCGATTGCTGAGTGGGATGGATCATCATGGATTCCACTGGGTGAAGGACTAAGCGGTGACACGTCACAAGCCGTTTGCGCTTTGTATTCCAGGGATGACCAGCTTTGGGCCGGTGGATATTTCATCAATGCCGGCGGAATGGAGTCCAGAAGCATTGCACGATGGAGCGACGACCAATGGCACGCTACATCGTCGAGCTTCAATGGAAGCGTACTCGACGTGCTCTATCATGAGAATTCAATCATTGTTGCCGGCACGTTCACTCGCATCGGAGGCATCGAAGTCGGGGGCGTGGCAAGGTGGGATGGTGCAAATTGGCAGCCCATGGGATCACCTCAATACGACGCCGTCAACGATTTGAGGCTCTTTAATAATGAGTTTTATCTGGCAGGAGATCGACTCAATCAAAACGGTTATCCGCTGGGATCCGTCTCAGTCTGGGACGGAACCAACTGGCAGAGCGTCGGCGGCCAGTTTGACGGAACCGTGTCGGCTCTGGATGAATTCGGTGGAGCACTTGTCGCCGCGGGACGTTTTTTGTCAGTAGACGGGACGCCCGCATCAAGAGTTGCGTACTGGACCGGATCGGCCTGGCAACAACTGGGCAATGGACTGGACGGCTGGATCAACTCGCTTGGGCACTATGGGGGTAAGCTCGTCGCAGGTGGAGGCATTCCGCATCCGACCGATCCATTTTGTTCCCTTCTTGCTGAGTGGAACGGACAAGTTTGGAGAAAGTTTTCCCAGCAGCAATGGCTGGGTGGTGAGGTCAATTCGATTCAGACCGTAGGCGATTCTCTTTTTGCGATCGGGCCATTCAAACTAGCGGCCCACGTTGAGGTAAATGGAATTGCTCGGTGGAATGGCTCAAGTTGGAGCGATTTGGATGGAGGCTGCCCATTCGGAGTGATTTCTGACTTGACGGCATACAACGAGCAATTGATTGTTTCGGGACAATTCGATTACATCGGGAACGAATTTGCCAACAATGTCGCGGGGTGGAACGGAACATCATGGTTTCCGTTAGGGGAAGGCGTCAACGGCCCCACGATATCGGTCAATCAGGCGGGCCATCAATTAATTGCATCCGGCAACTTTTCAATGGCGGGGAGCCATCCCTCCTATCGGCTAGCCTCCTGGGGCCCGGTCAACTGCGATTGCAATAACAACGGGATCAACGATTTTGATGAGCCCGGATTCGGCGACTGCAATGTCAACGGGTCACCGGATGTCTGCGACCTGGATTGTGATCTGAACGGAGTCCCCGATGACTGCGAACTCGGCGACGATTGCAATGATTCGGGCGTTCCCGACAGTTGTGAACTTGAGGGAAATGACTGTAACTCCAACGCGATACCCGATGACTGCGAATTGGGGCCGAACGACTGCGATTCGAACGGCGTGCCTGATGAATGCGACATCGCAATGACTGATTGCAACCAGAATGGATTGGTCGATCGGTGCGAATTGGCGGGTAACGATTGCAATGCGAATCAAGTACCCGACGACTGTGAATCGGACGTCGATTTGGATGGTGTTATTGATGCTTGCGACAACTGTCCCATGAAGGCAAATCCTGATCAGGCCGATTTGGAGAGCGACGGATTCGGCGATGCGTGCGACAACTGCCGCCTATTCCCAAATCCAGGCCAGGAGAACAGGGACGGTGACTCCGCAGGTGATGTGTGCGATCCCTGTCCCGATGACCCATTGAAGGTGGATCCCGGTCTCTGCGGATGCGATGTCCGCGACGACGCGAATGCCGACGGGGATTTCTACGCAGATTGCATCGATAACTGCCCGTTCATACCCAATGACGATCAGGAGGATTGCGACTTTGACTTCGTCGGCGATATTTGCGAGCGGGATTGCAACTTCAACTCGATCCCCGACGACTGCGAATCCGTCACGATCGACTGCGACTGCAACTCGAACGGAGTCAACGACGACATCGAACTTGCGGGCCACGACTGCGACGGCAACAGCATGCTGGACGAATGCCAGATTTGTGGCGACTTTGACGTCGACCAGGATGTCGATGGCGCCGACTTCTCGACGTTTCTGCTGGCATATGCCGCCCAATCGACGGACATTAACTATTTACCATGCGCCGACTACGACACCGACGGTGCGATCACGCTGGTCGATTATCAAAGCTGGCTTGCCTGCTACCGCGCGTGGGTCGGCAGCAGCATCGCCGCTCCGCCCATCCCGGCGGACATCGGCGACATGAACGCCGACGGATTTATCAATGGACTTGACGTTCAGCCCTTCGTTGACACCGTTCTGTGGCCGTCAGGCGCGGGCCTGCGAAACCGGATCATCGCCGACATGGATGGCAGCGGAACGGTCACACCGGGCGATATCCCGCTTTTCGTCGAAGTGATGCTGAGCCCAGCGGAGTGATTCTGAATCAAGGATGCGACGTGATCCGAGAGGCTAAGGTAAGGAGCACAACATGAGGGGAGGATTCATCACGTTCACTGCGTTGGCGATGATCGGCGTCTGGGCAGGCGACTTGCGCGCCAGCATCTGCCCGACCGATGTCTGTGTCCGCATGGAGCTTGACGAACAGATCATTGTCGAAGGCGGCTACTTCTCCGTGAACATCGTCGCCGACATCAACGTTCCCGTTGTCGGTTGGGGAATCGATCTTAGGCTTACTCCGGAATCGGCGATCGCACTGGCCGGCTTGCCGAGTATCGGTTCAGCGTGGGTACCATCCCCCTCGGCTGACGGCGACGGACTCGCTGCCCTGGCCTTTCCGAATGCCATCACGGGCAATGATATTCTGTTGGCTACGGTAGACCTGCAGGCGATCTCCATCGGGGATGCTGAACTGAGCATCGAGACAACGATCGGAGACTTGACCGAAGGATTCGCACGCGATCCGATGGGTTTTGCATCGCTTAACGCCACGCCGGCGTACGTCACCGTCATTCCCGAGCCCGCCGCATTTGCCTTGCTTTGCTTCGCAGGGCTTTTGCTTCGCCCGCGCAAGATGTAATCGTTCGGCTCGCTGTGATGAGATTAGACCATTTACGGCACTAGCCCAGTTGGCGGGCGGGCGGTGGTTGGTTACTGGGTGTCGGGGGATTTTTCGCGCGTGCCGGCGTAGAGCTCGTACTTGAGCAATCGGCACTCGATCTTGGCATTCCAGAAGATCAGCTTGCGGCTGGTTCGCAGGCCGATGCGTTTGGCCAGTTCGCGATTTCCGGTGAAGATGCATCCGACGTAGCCCTGGCACTGCTTCTTGAGGAAATCGCCGATCCGCTTGTAGGTTCTTTCCAGCTCCGCCGAGTCGCCCATTCGCTGGCCGTATTCGGCGTTCATGATCACGACGCCGGGCGGCGGTGGGACGGGGGTATCGGCGAAATCGCAGACGTGAAACTCGATCAGGTGATCGACGCCGGCGGTCTTTGCATTCTGTTTTGCGGCGCTCACGGCCTCGGGGCTGATGTCGGAGGCGACGATCGGCGCGGGCTTTGCCTTGCGTCTCTGCTTGCCTGATTCGACGCGCAGGTCCTTCCACACTTTCTCGTCGAAACCTCGGATGTGCATCAGTCCGAAGTTCGATCGCAAGAGGCCCGGCGCGCGGTTGGCGGCGAGGAGGGCCGCTTCAATGGCGAGTGTTCCGCTGCCGCACATCGGATTCACGAAGGGGGTGCTGCCATCGTAGCCACTTGCGAGGACGACGCCGGCGGCGAGGGTCTCGGTCATCGGGGCTTTGAAGGGAATGCGCCGGTATCCGCGATCGGAAAGCTTGCCGCCGCTTGTGTTGAGGTAGATCCAGCAGTAGTCGTTTCGCCAATAGGTGTTGATGACGATGCCGTGGCGTTCGGGGCCACTGGACGGGCGCGCTCCGACCTGATCCTGCATGCGATCGACTACCGCGTCCTTGACGCGCTGATTGACATACATCCAGTTGTCGATGGAGGGGTGGTCGCCACGGGAATCGACGCAGATGTAGCCATCCGGCGGAATGATGTCTTCCCAGGCGATGGTCGAGGCGTGGGTGTAGAGGTCTTCGGGACCGGTGCAGGGGAACTCCTTGAGCAGGTAGAGCACCGAGATGGCGGTTCGCATGCGCAGGTTGAGGGCCATGCAGTCGCGCAAGGAACCGGTGAGCTCGACGCTGGTCTCGTGGACGGCGGTCGGGGCGTGGCCCAGGTCGTTTAGTTCCGCCTCGACGTAGGGGGCGAGGCCGGGGGCAGTGGTGATGCGCAGGTCGTTCTTTGTGTCCAGTTGAAGCATGATTCTTCCGGGGTTGCCGGGGATATTGCCGGCTACGCGGGTCAGAGTGTAAGCGATCGAGCGGCGCGGCAGGCGCGAGGGCAGAGCGAAGTCGGCTGAGAATGGGAAACCCGGAAAAGACGAACAGTCGCCCGGGACGCACCGCCAGGCGATCGGCACCGTCCATGGACTGGCTGGAGATGCCTTGATAACCCAACTTTGCGGAAGGAACTGTAGGGTGAAGGCCTGACAAAACGAACGTTTGGGGCGTCATGGCCCAGTCGTTCAAGGGCGTTAAAAGGTGGTAATTGAGCCCAGAATCGAGTATAAATGCAGTAGCGAGCCGGCCCCGGAGTGGGCAAAGTTCCCCGATTTTCTTGTCGGTATGGAGATTCAATGACGAGTTCTCAACGTCTCACTTCGTCGTTATTGGTACTTGCAATCTGCTCAATCTGCTTAGCCCATCCGGACGATCCCAAGCTTCTCGATCGACAGGCTCCCTTTGTCGGGGCGAGCTATCGCCTTGGCGTGGATGGGCCGGCGGACCCTCGCGGCAGCGGCTTTGCGTCCAGCAATGTGACGCTTCATAGCTGGATCACCCTGTCGGATATTGCTGCTTTCTCGGGGACGACTGTTTCTTCCGGCAACGACTGCTGGGGCTACACGTCGCCTTCCGGCCGGGAGTATGCCCTGGTCGGGGTCAACTCGGGGCTGTGTTTCGTGGAGATCACCAATCCGGATAACGCCCAGATTATCTGGTTCATCCCCGGCCCAGATAGTTTGTGGCGCGACGTGAAGGTGTATCAGAACTACGCCTATGTGGTGTCCGAGGGCGGCAGCGGAATCCAGGTCATCAGCATGGCGAATATCGACCAAGTGACCAATCGCATATCGCTCGTCGGCACGGTCACGACCGGCGGCGGCGTGGCGACACATAACGTCGCCCTCAACACGGACAGCGGCTATCTGTACCGGTGCGGCGGCGGATCGAACGGGATTCGCATTTACAGCCTGGCGAATCCGGCGAGCCCGACGTATGTGACGTCCTGGTCGGACCGCTATGTGCACGATTGCCAGGTGGTGACGTACACGACGGGTCCGCTGGCGGGGCACGAGATTGCGTATCTCTGCTCGGGCAACAATGGCGGCGGGACGAATACGGGCCTGGACATTCTCGACGTGACGGACAAGAACAACATCGTCAATCTTTATCCGACGCGGATTACGTGGCCGAGCGCGGCGTATTCGCACCAGGTCTGGCTGTCACCCGATCTGAAGTACGCCTATATCAATGACGAACTGGACGAGACGGGCAGCACGCTGACGCGGACAATGGTGGTGGACGTGCAGTTCATGATTGACGAGAACGTCGCGGCCCCGTTTCTCGCGTCGACGTTTAACGGGACCAGCGTCGCGATCAATCACAATCTCTACACCAAGGACGACCTGATCTATGAAGCAAACTATCGCAGCGGACTTCGCGTCTTCTGCACGACGGCGGACCCGCTGAACCCTGAGGAGATCGCTTACTTCGACACCTATCCGGGCAGCGACTCGGCGAATTTCAACGGCGCGTGGAGCAATTATCCGTACTTCCCCAGCGGCAACGTCATCATCAGCGACCTGGAGCGTGGGCTCTTTGTCGTATCGGTACAGGTACCGGGCGAGAGTCTTTCGTTTGGATTTCCGCAGGGCAAGCCGTCGATCGTTTCGCCGGCGGAGGGCACGAGCTTTGCCGTTTCCGTCGGGGCGGGCGCCTGCACGGCGACGGATGTCCTGCCGGGCACGGAGATGCTGCACTACGACATCGGCAACGGACTGGTCACTGTGCCGTTGATTGAGAACGGCGGCGACTTCATCGCAACGATTCCTGCGAGCCCGTGCGGTGAATTCATCAGCTATTACTTCTCCGCACAGTCGGAGTCGGCTACCACCTATCTGGACCCGCCTGGCGCGCCGGGCGTGACCTATACGGCGCTCAGCGAACTTGGGGAGATCGCCGGTCCGGTGGACAATTTCCAGACGGATACGGGCTGGACGACGGCGGTCGTCGGGGCGACGTCGGGCGGCTGGCAGCGCGGCGTACCCATCGTGGACACCGGCTGGCCTTACTCACCGTTTTTTGACTCGGATGGCAGCGGTCAGTGCTATGTGACTCAAAACGGCTTCGGCAATACCGACGTGGACAACGGCGCGGTTCAGCTTATTTCTCCGCCGCTCGATATGTCGGGCGAGGATAATGCGATAACGTTTGACTATTACCTGTACCTGAGCGATTCGCAGACGACCGATCGATTGCTTGTTGAGGTCAACTCCAACAATGGCGTGGGTCCGTGGACGACGATCTTCACTGATTACTCCAGCGGCGGCCGCAACTGGCGAAACAAGAAGATTTACGCGACGGAGCTTGCCGCGGCGGGCGTGACGCTGACCTCGACGATGAAGCTGCGATTCACGGTCAATGACAGCACGCCGCAGGGTGTTGTAGAGGGCGGCATCGACGCGGTCGGCCTGTTCCATCTTGACTGCTTTGTGCCTGTCACGTGTACGAAGGGCGACGTGACCGACGATGGTTTTGTGAACGGCAACGACATTCAGCCGTTTGTCGACGTCCTCTTTGGAAGCGCGACGCTGGGGACGGTCGAGTTTTGTGCGGCGGACATGAATGACAGCGGCGACGTCGAGGCGACCAACGATCTGTCCATGATGGTGGACTGCCTCGTGAACGGCGTTTGCCCGTAAGACGCCCGTGGAATACTTTTAAGTCAGTGAGCCAATGCCTGAAGGTTCACCTTTTCTCGATCGGTGCGCGGCAGGGATGGGTAGAACTGCCAGACATCGGGGAGCATGTAGGACGGCAGCCGATCTCGGCAATGGGCGATGAGGTCTGACTCGGAGAGCGAGGCGCCTTCGCGCGGGGCGATGCAGGCCTTGATTCGATTGCCGAATACGGGGTCCGGCAGCGGAATGACCGCCGCCTCCTGCACCGACGAATGCGAAGCGAGGGCCGCTTCGATCTCGCCCGGCTCGATGCGATGCCCCCGGCACTTGATCATGCGATCCACCCGCCCGTCGAACATCAACTCGCCGTCCGGCCCGATGTGAACGCGATCGCCGGTGCGATAAGCCAGGCCGAGCCCGTCCGGGGCGGGAATGAGCCGCTGCGATGTCAGTTTCGCGTCACCATGATAGCCGGCGGTGACGGTCGGCCCGGCGACGAGCAACTCACCGCTTTGTGCCGCATCGCTTCCGACCGGATGTGGGATTCCCGACTCATCAATGCACCAGAGGCGCGTATCGGCGATGGCCCGGCCGATCGGCAACGGGCCTTCGACCGTCAAGTCTTCCGAAGCAACGCGGCGGCAGGTACAGGCATTTGTTTCGGTCGGGCCGTAGAGGTTTGCATACGTGGCGTGCGGGATTTCTTTCGCGATCGCCTGAAGAGCGGGCTTGGGCATGACTTCGCCGGCGAAGAGGACGAGCCGCAGGGCTGAGAGATCGTGTTCGGCGAGCTTGCCGCGAAGCTGCATCATGATCAGCGATGATGGAACGGAATACCACACGGTGATGCGCTCGGCGGCGATGAACTTCGCCATTTGATAGGGGAACATCTTGAGTCGCTCGGGAACGGGGATCATCAGCGCGCCTACGCGGACGGCGGCGAATATATCCAGGGTGGACAAGTCGAAGTTAAACGGGGCGTGGTTGGCGACGCGGTCTGTCTCGACCATGCCAAACTCGTCAACGACCCACTTTGAGAAGTGCAGGAGGCTTTCGGTGGTGATCTCGACGCCCTTGGGCCGGCCGGTTGAGCCGGATGTGAAGAGGATGTTGGCAATGTCGCGCTTCGGCGTCGCGGCACTGATCGTCGCCGGTTTGTGTTGAGTCGCTCTTGAGAGAGGGATGACTCCCTCGTCCGCACGCGAAGTGACCGCGGTCATGATGCGGTCGATGCCCAAGGGAGCGCTGGTGCCGACCCAGAGGGAGATGTCGGCATCTTCGCAGATCATCGCGCAGCGCTCGGCGGGCCAAGTGGGGTCGAGCGGCACGTAGGTCGCTCCGGTACGGATCAGGGCGAAGAGGGCGACGATGGCGTCGATCGACTTGATAAACGAAAAGGCCACGCGGCGACCGGGCCCTGCTCCCAGCTCGGCAAGCATCGAGGCCGTGCGATCGCTTCGATCGAGTAGCTGGCGGTAGTTGATTACATCGTCGCCGAATTTGACGGCGGGCCGATCGCCGAAACGGGAGGCGGTTTCCTGGAGCAGGTGATAGAGCGTGATTGACATGATTCGTCGCCGAGGGCGACCCCGCGGCTCATCACCCGTTGCGGTTGGTGATCCATTCGACGATCGACGCGACGGACCCGACTCGCTCGGGGGTGACTTCGTCGTCCGGAAGATTGATGCCGATGTCCTGTTCGATGAAGGTGAGGAGCTGCATCAGCCGCAGCGAGTCGAGTCCATTGGCATAGAGGTCGGCATCGTCGGCCGGCCAAGCGTTGGGGGGCGTTGGGATCAGAGTCTCAAAAAGGTATCTGCGAAGCTGATCTCGCGTTTTTTCTGCCGCGACGGCCATTGATTCATCCTCCGAGAAAGAGACAAGTTTAGAAAGATCAGGGGGTCGGGGTCAAATTGCCCGGAGAATAACGCGATAGGAGGAAAAAACCCGGCAAAATCGCCAACATGATGGGCGACGGGTCTATGGGCAGGCCGGGTTGGGATCGCCGATGCCGAGGGTCTTGTCCACGAAGAGCTGGCCGTCGATCGCAAGGTCCAATATGCCGTCGCCGTCCATGTCGGCGCAGTGACAGCCGGGTGCGATGATCGGCGCGGGGCCGGCCATCAGGCAGTTCACAAAGTTCTGGATGTCCAGCGCGTTGACGAAGTTATCGCCGTCCATGTCGCCGCGGCAGGTCGGGCACAGTGGAGGTAAACCCGGCGCCTCAATCGCGCCGACGTCGCATTCCGCGGTGCCGTTGCCATCGCCGTCGGTCGGCCGCGGGTTGGAACACTGATCATCCATGATGATGTTTCCCGCTAAGTCGAAACATGCTCCCCGATCGACGGCCGGGCTTGTCGGGGCAGGGAAGTGGGCTTGCAGATTGCCACAGGCGGTCAGTGTTGAGAGCTGTGTCGCGATGGGCGAGCCGATGGTGCCGAATTGATCGGACGCCGTCGGGATCATGCCTGTTCCGTCGACATTGATGTTGCGGCCGGCGGAATTGATCGGCGAGAGCGCCACGACGTTATTGCCGGGCAGCGAGGGTGCGCTGTCGATGATCGACCCCAGGACGTCCATGACGCTGACCGACCCGGACGTGTTTCCATTGAACAAACTGTCACCGGACGATGCCCGATTGGCGACGAATGTGCATGCGCTGAGCTCACATCGGGCGCTGAAATCGTTTTCGATGGCGCCGCCGAAACCCGACGGGGCGGAGTTTCCGCTGAAGGTGCAGTTCACCGCGCTGAACATGCCCAACGGGTTCTGGTTGTACAGGGCTCCGCCACCCGCGGCGTTGATGATCAGACCACCGGACCGGTTGCCGCTGAATTCGCAGTGAGAGGCCGTCGCGGTTCCGGCGTTGGCGATTGCCCCGCCCAGGTTGGTGGCTGTGTTGGCCCGCAGCGCCGTTGAATTGAGGACGAGGGTGCAGCCGAACTGGTTATTGATTGCCCCGCCGCCGTTGTCGGCCTGGTTGTCGGCAATATATGAGAATGACGTCGGCAGGAAGGACAGGGTGCCGCTGTTCTGATTGGCAAATGCCCCGCCGTTGCCGCCCCCGGTCGCCCGGTTGAGCGCGGCGATGAGGAAGTCGATGGTCGTGATGCCGGAATTGGCGATGCCGCCGCCCTGCGTCGCTTCGTTGAATTGAATGACCACGTCGGACATGATCGCCGTGGCGCCTCCGGCGATTCGCGCCGCGCCGCCGCGATTACCGGCGACGTTGTCTTCGCCGAAAATGCCGCCGTTGAACGTGGCCGGTCCGGAGAGGTACAAGCCGCCGCCGTCGTCACCGGCATCGTTGTTGCGCATTGTCAATGAGGACAAGAATTGAACTGTGACATCCCGGTCGGACCACAGTCCGCCGCCGTCCAGCGTGGCGGCGCAATCCTGAATCTCAAAATTCTGAAGTTCCAGTCGCATGCCCCCCTGCATCAAGACTCCGCCGCCGTTGCTGCCGGTCGCTCCGGAGGCATCGCCGTCGCGAATCGTCAAACCCGAGAGGCGTACGATCAAACCGCTCGGGGCGGTGCTGGGGATGTGAAAGATGCGATCGCGATTGGGCGGCAGGGGAAGTCCGGCGCAGGAGATAATGGTATTCCCGCCGCCATTTCCATTGATGTTGAGTTCGGTCAGCCCGGCGACGGGATTGATGTCAAGGTCGCCGACGAGGCATGCGTCATCGGCGCCGGCGCGGGTCAGGAAATGAAAACCGTTGACGGCAAAATGAATGTCAACAATACCCGAGACCTGATTCGCCTCCATGATGGCGGCCCGAAGCGAACACAATCCGTTCGCGTCGAGGCACAGGCCGTCGCCGGGATTCGTGTCGGTCGAATCGGCCAGGGTGTTGACGATGTAGGTGGATTGTGCAGCGGCGCGATCCGCCTGCCATGTCATTAACATCGCCGTCGATACGAGAAAGAGCCCGGAATAGCGGGAAACTGACGTAAAGAATTGCATGAATTCCTCCCTACCGATCCTGAATGTTTATTGTACCACAGGCGCCCCCCCGTCCTTGCATCGAGGAGACGCTATTTGCTGCCAATGGCAACGATCTAGAGGGGCAAGCGACGGAATCCCCCCCGTCCGGCGCAAAAAAAAGCCCCGCCGGCCAGTGCCGACGGGGCGTGAAATAGCGAATTCTTTCGCTTCAGTAACGATTGTCGCCGAAATCGGCGCCGGAGCTTACGTTCCCTCGCCAGCGCCGGCTCCCGCCAACTGCGGCTTGGCGTCGGCATCGGCAACGATTCCCTCGAAAGCGAGCTTCTTGTCGCCCTCGCCCTGGGCAAGGGTCACGATGATGCGGTTCTTGCCCTTGTAGGCGCCGCGAAGCAGGCTCTCGCTGAGCGGGTCTTCGAGATGCTGCTCGATCGCTCTGCGAAGGGGCCGGGCTCCGAACTTCTCATCGGTGCCCTTCTCCAGAAGGAATTCCTTCGCTTCGTCGTTGAGTTCCATCGACAGGCCGTGGTCGATCAGGCGCTTCTGCACTTTCTTGATTTCGAGTTCGACGATGTTGGTGAGGTCCTCGTGCTTGAGCTTATGGAAGACGACGACTTCATCGACTCGGTTGAGAAACTCGGGCCGGAAGTGGTTCTCAAGCTCGACCTTGAGCGTGTTCTTCATTTTCTCGTAGGTCATGTTCTCGTCACGCTTCTCGAAGCCGAACGAGGCCTGGTGGGTGATCTTGTCGGCGCCGATGTTGCTGGTCATGATGAGGACGACGTTTCGGAAGTCCACGTGCCGACCGAAGGAGTCCGTCAGACGGCCTTCTTCCATGATCTGCAGGAGCATGTTGAAGCAGTCGGGGTGGGCCTTCTCGATTTCGTCGAGCAGGACGACGGCATAGGGGCGGCGGCGAATGCGCTCGGTGAGCTGTCCGCCCTCCTCGTAGCCGACGTAGCCCGGAGGGGCGCCGATCAGGCGGCTGACGTTGTGCTTCTCCATGTACTCGGACATGTCGATGGTGAGCAGGGCCTCTTCGGCGCCGAACATGAACTCGGCGAGGCTCTTGGCCAATAGGGTCTTACCGACACCGGAGGGGCCGATGAAGATGAAGCTGCCCATGGGCCGGTTCGGATCCTTCAGGCCGCTGCGGCTGCGTCGGACGCTTCGCGCGACGGCGCTGATGGCCTCTTCCTGGCTGATGACGCGCTTGTGAAGCTCGGCTTCCAATTCGAGGAGGCGCTGAGCCTCTTCCTTCTCGAGGCGCGTGAGGGGGACGCCGGTCATCTTGCTGACGACCTCGGCGATGACTTCCTCGTCGACGACGCCGTCAATTTCGTTGCGATGCTCGTGCCAGTTCTTTTCGAGTTTTTCCTTCTCCGCGGCGATCTGGAGGGCCTTGTCGCGAAGATCGGCGGCTCGCTCGTAGTCGGCGTTCTTGACCGACTCGTCCTTTTCCATGGTCAGCTTCTTGATGTTGTCCTCAAGGGCCGTGAGCTCCTGGGGCTTGGTCATGGCCCGCAGACGCACGCGGGCGCCGGCCTCGTCGATCACGTCGATGGCCTTGTCCGGCATGACGCGGGAGGGGATGTAACGCATGGAGAGCTCGACCGCGGCGAGCAAACCCTCGTCGGTGATCTGAACGCGATGGTGCGCCTCGTAGCGATCGCGGAGGCCCTTGAGGATCTCCAGCGTCTCCTCGCGGGACGGCGGCTCGACCATGATCTGCTGGAAGCGGCGCTCCAGGGCGCCGTCCTTCTCGATGTACTTGCGATATTCGTCGAGGGTGGTGGCGCCGATGCACTGCAATTCGCCGCGCGACAGGGCGGGCTTAAGCACGTTCGACGCGTCGATCGCGCCTTCGGCGCCGCCGGCGCCGACCAGGGTGTGAAGCTCGTCGATGAAGAGAATGACGTTTCGGGCCCTGCGGACCTCGTTCATGACGGCCTTGATCCGCTCTTCAAACTGACCGCGGTACTTGGTTCCGGCGACCATCATGGCGAGGTCGAGGACGACGATCCGTTTCTCGGCGAGAATTTCGGGGACGTCATTGCTGACGACGCGCTGGGCCAGACCTTCGACGATGGCGGTCTTGCCGACGCCGGCTTCGCCGAGGAGGACGGGGTTGTTCTTGTAGCGGCGGCAGAGGACGACGAGCAGGCGCTCGATTTCGTCTTCGCGACCAATGACCGGGTCGAGCTTTCCGCTGCGGGCCATTTCCGTCAGGTCGCGGCCGAATGAATCCAATGCCGGGGTGCGCGACTTGCCGCCCTTGCGGCCGGACTGGGCCGAGCTGGGCTGGCCGCCGCCTTCGGGCTCACCCTCGTTCTCGACGCCGGCGCCGAGCAGATTCAGCACCTCTTCGCGAACTTCTTCGAGCTTGATGCCGATGTTCATCAGAACCTGGGCCGCGACGCCGTCCTGCTCACGCAGAAGGCCCAGCAGCAGATGCTCGGTTCCGACGTAGTTGTGGTTCAGATTGCGGGCCTCTTCGATGGCGAACTCGATGACCTTCTTGGCCCGCGGGGTCTGAGGCAACTTGCCCATGGTGACCATGTCGGGCCCGCTCTTGACGAGCCGCTCGACTTCCATGCGGACCTTGCGGAGGTCTATTTCAAGGTTTTTCAGGACGTTCGCGCCAACGCCGGACCCTTCCTTGACGAGACCGAGCAGGATGTGCTCAGTGCCGATGTATTCGTGGTTGAACCTCTGGGCCTCTTGATTGGCCAGGGCCATCACCTTTCGCGCTCGATCCGTAAATCGTTCAAACATGGGGTTGAATCCTCTCGTTCCGGCTTCCCTGCTTCATGCAGGGGCGGCGATGTCTGACCAAGGACTCCGGAACCGTCTGACGTTGCGACGCTTCTAATTGCCCTTCGACCACCCAACCGATCCGTCCGACGCCTTGATGAGGCACCGATTCCCGCGGACCGTCTTCCGCGCCAGCTTACCCGATTCTAGTCCGCCCGGTATGCCGCTGCAATGCGGGCTCTTACCGGACCGGGCCGGTCGGAGGCGGTTTCATCCAAGTGTATCGGTTGGAAAGCGGGGGCTATGCACTCGCAATCGTGCGCAAAGCGCGAGATCTGCGACCGAGAATAAGAAATAAGACAGGGGCAAGAAATGCGCCGGCCGGCTCCGGAATGACGGTGATTCGAAAATCGTGGGAGCCGGTGTTGTCGGCGAAGAACTGATCGAACATGCCTATATAGATGTAGCCGGCCGACCGTGCCGTGACCCACAGTGAGACGTCGTGATCGTCGGTCAGGCTGACGCGGTCCGAGGCGAAGAGCACGGTTTCGCCGATGAGGGGAATCGGCGCGGTCACGTAGTTTGAGACGACGCCTTGGTAGCTTCGCATGAGCTCGATGTTGTTGAGCGGCGAGATCAGTCCCATGTCGAAGTTGGACATCACGTAGTAGGGACCGCCCACGTGTATCTGACCGGTGCCCTGAATCTGAACCAGGTCGCCGATGCCCACCTGAATGCCGGTATTGAGCATGTGGGCTTTATTGTTGAAAGCGGCGTTGCGCGTACTGATATACGAGAAATCGAAAACGGTTCCTGCGTTCAATGCTTCATCACCGGCGAAGACGAAGCAGATTGCCGCGACGAGCATCCACGGCTTCAGAGCTTTCATGGCTGACCCCCATCCACGTTCGACTCACCGTCGGCGCAGCGCGATGGCGGGGCGCGTCGGCGAATTCTCAAAAAGCTGAGTGAACCCCCTCGAAAACTCGACCTGCGTCGGTCGGGCATCTTGCGCGGCAGGCGCCCGCGCGAGATGTCTGCACTGGATGGTATCTCACGTGGAGGCGGCGGGTAAAGGTCGACCCTGGGGATTTCGCGCGCACGGATTCGGACGCAGCGAACAACGAAAAAAACGGACTCGATTAGGGGACTTGATAATGAATCGACGGCCGGCGGTGAATCGTCAATCAGCGTCCTTCAGGGCCGCCATGGCCTCGGACTGAAATCTTCGTCCGTGATCCAATTTACAGACGCGCTGCCAGACGCGCCGCGCCTGGTCCCGATCGCCGATCTCGACGCAATACCGGGCCCAGAGGACGTTGGCCTCGACGTGTTCGTCATCGAGTTGAATCGCCTCGGTGAGGGTTTGGCCCGCGACCTCGATGTCGCCGCGTTCCATCGCCTCTCGCGAGCGGATCAGCATCAGGGCGAGGTCATCCTTGCGGCGTGAAAGCTGCCGCACCTGTCGATGGAGCATGGCCTGAGAGAGCAGCCAGGCGAAGGCGGCAATCCCGACTCCGGCTGCGCTGAGCCATGCCGGAATCGCCTCCGGGGCGATGAAGTAACCGGCGATCGCGGCATTCGCGCCCAATGCAAAAACAATTGAGAGAAGGAAGCCGACCCATTCGCGGCGCTGCAAGATGAGCCCGGCGCCCGGGACGAATAGATTCAGCAGCGAAGATAACACGGGTGCAAACCTCTGCCCCTGCGGAGTTGAGGTCGCGCGATTCAAGGCGTGGCCACGGCGCTGGGACTATCTTTCGGCGCCATAATCATGGGCTCGCTCAACTGCTTCCAGGTACCGAAGAGGACGGGTGCGACTGCGACGACGAACGCTCCGATGGTCATCCCTATCCAGGAGCGGCCCTGCCTGTTGTTCTTCGGCTGGCCCAGGCTGCGAAAGCCGAGGATGCCTCCGATCAGGCCGAGGACCACGGCCAGGGGTACCGCCGCCATGACAATCGGCTGTCGATACTGCGACAACCCCAGTTCGGAATTGTAGGGAATGACCATTTGCTCGGTATCAATGCCCTTGAAGACGACGACGACCAAGCCAAGTACGACGACCATGCCCGCCATCGCCGCCAGCATCGAAGCAGTCGCCTGCGTGTCATAGAGTCGGAAATTCGGCTTTTTCATGGTTTGTCGATCCTCACGGGTCGCCCTTTGGGGGCGCTGGTACTACCATTCGCGGCTCGAGCCGCCTGAGTGTAGCCTATCATAATCGGTCGTCGTCTCAACGCCACGGAGTTCCGATATGAGCCAGTCCACCCCCATGCCCCTCATTGAACCAGCGATTCGCGTCATGATGATGCCCCGGGATACCAACGCCCACGGGACGATCTTCGGCGGGGTGATCCTGAGCTATCTCGACCAGGCCGGGGCCAGCGAGGCCCGCAAGCTCGGCTGCACGCGTGTCGTTACCGTGGCCATGGACAAGATCGAGTTTCTTCATCCGGTCTTCGTGGGCGACGTGCTCAGCTTCCTTGCGGAAGTCGTGAAGGTCGGACGGACCAGTGTCCGAATCAGGGTGCGCGTCGAAGCGGAGCGATTCGATCCGCGGTGCGAGCGGGTTGAAGTGACTTCCGCGGAAATCGTCTATGTGGGCGTCGACGAGGACCGCAAGCCGATCCCCATTCAATCCAAATCGCCTTGTTAGTACGGCGTCACCGGTCGTCCTAGAACATGGGCGGCTGAGGCGGTCGCGGTGCTTCGATGCCGCCGGTGCTGTCAGGCGCATCGGCGTCAGAGACGCGCTCGAAGCCTGCCCGCGCTTCGACGGCCTTGGGATCGAACCACTCCGTCATCAGGAGGGCTCGGCGCTCGCTCAGCAGGCGGAAGTACGCCGAATTGCGAAGCGTGGTTTCGAACTTCTCCTGGTCGACCGGTTCGGTGCCGGCCAATTCCACGACGAAGTGCTTGCGAAGTTTCGGGATGGAGACCAGGCGGACAAGGGGGGCCGGCTCAAGGGCGGGCTGCGTCGTCGCGGCGGCGGTCCGCTCGGTCTCCGGAACATCCATCGCCGGTGGCGACCAGCTCGGCTCGGTCATTTCGTAACAGGCATCGACGAAAGCTTCCGAGAGTCCCACGCCGGTCACGCTGGGCGCCATAAGCGTGGGCTTTCCTTCCTTCATGGCTTCCATCATTTGTCCATCGGCGATTCTCGTTCGGCGGGCAAACGCGGGCGGCGTCGTCACGGCGATCAGCGGTGTACCCGACTTCAGATCGGGAAAGTAATCGAGGGTCTTCTCGACGCCCAATCGAGACGCGACGGCGTACAGCTCGCGGGCCACCGGTTCGGCCTTTGCAAAGCCACGCTGAATGCGGACATCGCGCTCCACCTGCTCCCGGACTTCGGAAACGTCGGCCGGGGCCTGCGAACTGTTCGTCGCCACGACACGGAAAACGATGTAACGGTCGGTCGCGTAACTCAGTTGTCCTCCGCTGAATTGCGGCGCCATGGCTGTGAACGGCGCTTCGCACGGCTGGAACAACTGAAGGCCGGTATCGGAACTGCGATCTTCGTCATGCTGATAGAAGGGCGTAACGTTGAAGGCGTAGTCAGAAAGCGTGACCGTTAGCTGTCCGGAAAGGAAGGCCCCGCGAAGGTCCTTGTAGGACATCAGGTCGTCCTTCGACAACCAATCGGTCTCCGCATAATCGACTGGAACGCCGAACTCGCCCATCATCCGATCGGCCACTTTCTTCATGGCATCGGGGGCGTCCGCACCGGCGGGAATCGGCTTAAGGCCGGTGGTCAAGTCTGTCTTTACGTCCTGCCAGGGTTTGGCCAGCAGGCTCTGTGCCTTTTTCATCGCCTGCTCGGCGAGCTGGGTGGCGTTGCGGCGGCGAAGTTCGCGCTCGACGTCGTCGCGGGCCTCGCTGAAGCTCTTCTCGACCTGCTTGGGCTGCGGGGCCGGCGGCTCGGCGGGCTGACTGGCGGCGTCGCCGGTCGGCTGGCTGGCCGGCGTTTCCGGCTCGACGTAGATCGTCTTGGTGAACTGAGCCTTGTTGGCTTTCCAGTAGGTCTTGATCGCGTCCATGCTGATCGTGACCTGAGGCGAGATTTTTGAGATGCTCGTCGAGATGTACTGCAGCTTCACGCGGTCGTCATACTTGTAACCGAATCCCGAATCGCTCTCCGACGCCTTTTGGTCCTTGTGGACGTCGAACATGGCCTGGACTTCGGCGTCGTTGATCGGCGCGTCGTTTTCCAGGTATCGTTCGGCGGGAACGGAAATGAACTTCACGCGAATCTTGTCTTCGGTCTCGGAGACGAAGTGCTTCACCTGTCCTTCCGAAGGCATGGCAGCGCCGGTAACGTGACTGGCATGCTTCTGAATCGCCATTTGTCGCCTAAGGGCCTGACGAATCGCCGGCGGTGTGATCCGCTGATTGACGCGAAGGTTTTCCAGGTACTCGGCCGGCAGAGACTTGAGGTCTCGTTCGATTTCCTGGTCCGACACTTCCACACCGGCGCGCTCGGCCTCGAGATAAAGCAGGTACCAATGTTCCAGCCGGGTCGCCTTGTTGCCGAATTGCCAGATTTGCGGATACGGCGACTGGACAGGGCTCAGGCGGTCGAGAACCTCAACATCCTGCCGGGCGAAACTCAATTCACCCTGCGTAATGTCCTTTCCAAATGCCGTGCCGAAGACCGACTTGGCCGGATCGGGAGCGAGGATTTCGACCAGGGCGGACCCGCCCACGAACGAGAGCATGGCCAGGAGCACGACGACGACCATGATCTGCTTAGTATGCGCTCGAAGCCACTTCATCATTGCGAGCTAACTCCTATGGGAGGAGATGAGTTATCGACAGAAACGCGAGCCCAATAGCTTAACGCACGCAGCGCAGGCGTGGCAAGCCGGGTGGGAATCGTGGAAATCATCGCAGTCGGGAGGCCAAGCGACGTGTCCGGCGGGCCTTTGGCCGCCGGGAGCGGACTTGGCTGCCATGGGACGGCGGTGGGCCTCGATGGCCGCTTATAGCCCCAAGGCCGTGACGAAGCTGGGGACGTCGGCGATGTCAACCATATTGAGGCCGTCGAAGTCGCCACAGGCGCAATTCCCGCCGGAGACGCCGGTCAGGAGGCAATCGACGAACGGCTGGACATCGAGGGCGTCGATGAAGGTGTCCTCGTTGAGGTCGCCGAGCAGATTACACGACGGCACGATGGAGATGATCCCGTTCGCACTGGTGATCGACTGACCGTCGGGATTGGTCACGGTGATGGATCGGGGACCGACGGCCGCGGCGACAGAGACGGTCAGATTCAGGGTGATTGTGGTGGGGTCGGTGAAGGTGACGCTATTGACCGTGACATCGCCTCCGCTGACCGATGTGGAGATGTGGTTGGGATAGCTGACATCGGGATCGAAGAAGCCGGAGCCGCTGACGACAGTTCCGGTGACGACGACATTCTCGTTTGAAGCACCGACCGGAAGCGTCGGCGGGAAGGCGGAGGTCGGGTCGGCCGGCGGGGGAGCGATGAGCTGAATGATGCGTGTGGCCCAACTGTTGGTGGCGTTGCAGTATTCCTGGGCTGTCCACAAAGTCATTCCGTCAACGGGATCGAGGCTGGTGGAAGAATAGTCTCCCCAGCGCTGAACGCCGCCTTCGGCGTTGTAATTAAAAGTCGTGCCCTCGGCGATGATCGACGTCTGAAGCGTACCGAGCGGGTCATCGTTGTGGCGACCGGCGACGGCAATCTCGGCGCGTCGCGCATCGCCGCCCACGGAGCAGCCCAGCGCGGCATGGCCCTGTTCGTTCATCGCAATTGAGGGAACCCAGTAACGATCGAAATTCGAGGCCGCGTCGTCGAAAACGGTGCCGGCCTGACGAACGACCGGAGATGTCGTGAGGTCCTCAATCTCATACCAGCGTGAGCCGATGCGATTGCCCGAACTGGTCGCCACGCCCGTCGCGGACACGCGGAAGCTGTGTGCGGTCCACAGGGTTCGCAAGCCGGTAAGCTGGTTATGGAAGATCGTGGCCACAAAGAGCCGATCGTCCAACGCATCGAGCGGTGCGGTGCTTCCAAGAACGGGCACCGCCGTCGGATTATTCGTGGTCGGCACGCCCCCCACGAAGATGTTTCCTGAGATCGACGGTTTTCCGCCCGGATCGGAAACGCGCCGCATGACGAGTTGGTTCAAGAAGCTATTGCTGGGACCGATGAAATACCCCTCGGTCGCCGAAGGGTCGTCATTCTGCACGCCGCGCGGGGCGAACGGGCCCTGGCCGAAGCCGTTGGCGATCCGGCGGAAGGCGCTTACGACGATGGGCCCGCCGCTGAGAACCGAACTCTTGCGAACGACCCATGCGCTGGTGCCGGCGAAGCCCGGTGCGAACATGTTGGCCCCAATATAGAGGGCGTTATTGTCAACGCCGAGGCTGGGATAGTCGGCGAAGGCGCCGGTGTCAGCATTGGGGGTGGCGCCGACGAGATCCTGCTGGAAGAAATAGAAGGTGAAGCTGGATAGCGTGGTGATAATCGAGGTGTTGCTGACGGCGATCACGATGCGATTCGGCGTGGAACCGGTAATGGCAATGACGAACCAGCGATTCGTCAGTCGATCGTAGCGAACCCACGGATCAGCGACGATGGAGCCGCCGCGAACACTGTTGAAGAAAGTGTTGAGACTGGTGCTGAGTCCATCGGCGACGCCTGTCTTCGTAAAGACCTTGATTCGGCCGTTGGCGATGGCGACGATCTGCGTCAGTCCCACGTCGGCATTGGTATCCGGCGGAACGTACCCCGACTGATTACTGGGCACGCCAATGAATTCGACGCCGGTGGTCTGCGGAATACGCGGGGTGACGCCCTGTCGATCGGGGGATTCGCCGGCTTCATTGCTGGTTTCCTCCAGTTGCCGGGGAGGCCACTGCGAAACGGCGGGGCTGTCGGAGGCGGGATCGAGGTGTCGTCTCCAGGGCGTTTCGTGCTCCTCAAGGGCGATGAAATCCTCCGAGGTGAAGCGCGGCTGGGGGGACGCGTTGTCGCGGATCATAATCTCTTCGACGGTCTCGGTGATGCCTGGCTCTCCGATCCAGAGTTCGCCGGGGCGATAGAAGTTCGGATCGGCATTGGCGGCCTCGAGGGCGGCGATCTCTTCGGGCGACTGAACATACTGAGGCACGGCGTCGGCCGGCTGCTTGCCGGTTTCATCGAGCAACTCGCCGCCGCGCGGGAAGGCGAGGCGGAGTTCGCCGGCATTCAGTTGACCGTCGCCGTTGGCATGGGTCGCGACTTGCGGCTGGACGGCAGGTCCGGTCGCGTCGGAATGAGAGCACGCGGGAACCAGTAGAAGTAATGCGAAAAAGACGCCCTTGGAAATGATTCGCCAAGCCATGAATGCTCCCCGTGTGGGAGGGGTGTAATCCGAGGTCTGACTCGCAATTAATGGGAACCCACGATCAGAAGCTCGGAAATTCAGAAGTGACGGCGGGAGAGATCCCCGGTGGAGGTTGCGCTAGAACCTCGATATCGCCCACCCCTGTCTTCCAGTCCTCCATGGTACCCATATTCGTGGCTCAGACCAAGATTTCGAGCGTGCCATCGCGCGCGAAACGGGGCATTTTGAGCCGCAAAACGCTGCTCTTGCGGGCTTGGTGGGCCTGTGCAATAATGTCGGGCTTTCCAGAATTGGGTCACGGCACAAGCCGAACGACAGCGGAGCCTTTTGTCATGTATGCCATTATCGAAGACGGCGGCAAGCAGTATCGCGTCCAGAAGGGCGATACCCTCCATATTGAAACTCGAGAGCTGCCGGAGTCGGCCAAGACCATTGAATTCGCCAACGTGCTGATGCTCGGCGACGGCGAGAAGAGCAAGATCGGCGCTCCGCTGATCTCCGGGGCGAAAGTGGTTGCCTCGATTGTGAATGAAATGCGCGGCCCGAAGGTGGACATCATCAAGTTCCGCCGACGCAAGGGCTACCGCCGCAAGCAGGGCCACCGCCAGGACTACATCAAGGTGACGGTCGATTCGATCAGCGGCTGATCGAATCCCAGGCGGCCCATGCCGCTCTCGGCAATAGACGTCGCAGCTTCGTTTTTACCTGCTTTGTTTTTGGGGCAGATGATCAACAAGGCCAAAAGTCTTCTGCCCATCGCGCTGGTCGGCCTCATCGTCATCACGGCAGCCGGGTGGGGTCCCGCGTCTGATTCATCTTCATCGAAGCCCGAGATGGGTGACTCCGACCAGGTGTCGCTGGAGTTCTCCTGCAAGGCCAACGAAAAGCTGTACTACGTTATCGAGCAGGAGTTCCGCGAGTATGGCGGCGTGCCTCCGCTACTGTCTTATTCCACAACCATCAAGGACCGGCGGACGATTGAGCAGCGGGTCATGGCGCGCTCGACGCAGTCGACCGATGTGCCGAACAGTACCGACCGCCGGATTACCGTTGTCTGGCAGTGCGATCGGTACGAGGCGACCGAGCAGGGGATGCGCGACACGCTGTCGTATGACTCGGTGCGGCACACCTATCCGCCGAGCACGCTGTGGGAACTCGGCGGCATCGACGGCTCCAAGTCGAGCTTCTTTTTTAATCCCGCGACCGGCAAGGCAGATATCCTCAACATCACGCCGGGCAAGACCGCCGGCGAGGCTAATCGCCGGCCGCTGACGAAGATCGGCTCGAAGTGCCAACTGACGAAGGAGAACTTCGCCGAGATGATCGACATCATGGGGGCCTACTGGATGCCGATGAAGCCGGTGAAGGTGGGCGAGACCTGGTCGCGGACGATCACGGAGAATATGAAAACCTTCGGCACGGTGGAGACGGTCCTTCGCTGCACGCTGGGCGATGTGACGAAGCGCAATGGCCGACGAATCGCGGTGGTGGAGATTGATGCCGACGCGAAATTGATCCCGCAATCGCAGCCGGCGTCGAATCGCACGGCGCCCGGGCGAGCCACGACGTCGCCTGCCGCCCCCCTTTCATCAAACGGTGCAAATGCGACGACACAAGCCAACGATCCGACGACCTCACAGCCGGCGAATCGGCCGGGACAGACTCCGGCGAAACCGCAGCGCGAGTTTCACATCGACAAGTTCACGCACAAGGGCAGGGTGGAGTTCGACCTGGACCGCGGCGAACTGGCGACGATGACCTTGCAGCGCGAGCTGGCCTTTGTGGCCAAGGTGGAATCGGAGAAGTCCGGCCCGATGGAGCTGCACTCCGGCTCGGCGCACATCATCAAGATCAAGAGCGGCCGCACGCCGCCGCCCAAGCCGATCATCGTCGGCGGTCCCAAGCCGCCGGACGAACCGGAAGAGCCGGAGCCCAAGCAGACGCCTTCAGCGCGGCGCAGAACGGCGCCGATCCCGACGTCACGGCCGACACACGTCCGCCCACCGCAGATCAACCCGCCCGCGACGCAGCCGAGCGCGCCGACGACGCAGGCGGTGAAGTAAGCAGCGGTCATCTCGACTCGCACTGTACGAGGAATCGTCTAGTCCATGGACGTGATTCTGATTCTGTACCTTGTCCTTCTTGTTGCCATCTCAAGTAACGCAGGTGTGCGATCCGGGAAGGAACCTGAGTCGCTGCGATCAACCGCGGCACAGCTGGCCTTGAAGACTGCCGCCGCTGTTGGAATGGTTTCAGCCTGCCTCACGATCATTGTGTACCTCTATGCGTACTATGTAATCTCGTCTGGGAGCGTAACCATTGAGCCACCGGCGCCTCTGATACCGGTTCTCGGTTGGGCAGTGCTACTGGGATTAGAAACCGGCGCTTCGGGAGGAGTCTTAGCCGGGCTGACTGCGATGACGGCGCAGCGAATCACGATCTGGCGAATGGGCGATCGGGTAAGAAGCGGTCATTGCTCCGGCTGCGGGTATGATGTGACGGGGAACGAAAGCGGCATCTGCCCGGAGTGCGGATCTCGGTTAGGAGTTCGTCCACTCGATGCTACATGATGCTCCGCGGTCTGCGTTGCCATCGGTACTGACAGGTAACTTCTTGTTGACAATCTGGAACCGGGGACCCGACCAGGGCAGGCGCAAGTTGTTTACTTCGAATTGTGCCGGTGATACACTTTAGGTCGGCGCCGGAGGAGGAAAGTCGTTGGACGTGGGTCCAGGGAGGCTAGCTTGCGTCACACCCTGATACGTATTCTGGTTCGGTAGGTCGGGCAGATTTTGAAGGGCAGGGGGTACTCGCCTCTGGAGCGTTCGCGCTCCTCATCCGCCTTGGTCGTCTATTTTTCTGACGAATCCGCTTCATGCATGTGTCCACTTCGGAACTTGATGTTGTGAAACCAATCTACAAAGGAGATTAGAGTCATGAGTAAGTTCAATTCCGCCATCCTCATCGCCGCATGGCTGGTCTTTCCTGGTCTTGTGCAAGCATCCATTGTCCCTTCGGTCGTTATCCAAGAGTCGATTCTCTCGCCGGGCAACGCGGTGCAGATGCGCTATTCGCATCAATACGGGCTACTGTTTCTTCGGAATTCCGCGAGCGCGATCCACGTGCTTGATGTCAATACCGGCGTGCCGATAGACCTTCATCTTGCCAATGAGAGGTTTACCGACATTGATATCAGCCCGGATGGTCGCTACCTGTTCGCGGCAGATTTCGGCGGCGAGCAGACGGGATATGGAAATCCCCTTCGGCCAAGTTACGTTCAGCGGTATGACATGGTGACAAGGACGTGGGAGTCGCGTACAGCTCCGCGAATCGCCTATCGGATAGAGGCCGTCAGTTCTGATCGTGTACTGCTGCTGGAGTCGGACCAATGGGTGGATGTAACACTGAACCAGTGGAACAGCAGTTCCATGACAGAACTAAGCCGAAGGGCGGCCGATTACTATGGAGACATGGAATACCATCCAGCTACCGGACGAATGCTCCATGGCAATTCCGGCAGCTCATCCCGGGAGATCAACGCGTTTCGTATTGTCAGCAACAGCATCATCAGTGCGGAATCGAGCGGGACCTATGGCAGTGCGCAAAACGGCGGCGGCACGTCGGTTCTCTCTACCGACGGCCAGCGATTTTATTACGGTCGGCTTCAGGTAGAGGCGCTGGACGTAACGAACAACATCCGGATGTTTCCCGAGGCCATTTACAGCGCGACCGGAGAAGTCGCATTCGGGCAGAATAACTACTTTTCCGCAGTGACCGGCATGAATCTCGGAACGCTCGGGTATTCAGCGACTGCTCTTGCGCCGAGTGATGATGGTCGGCATCTTTGGGTATTCCGACAGTCCGACAACACGCTGAATCGCTACCTCATTGTCCCAGAGCCGTCTTCGCTGTTGATCTTATGTTTTGGTGCATTGGCTGTGACGAATCGTCGGAGAGGGCGAATGATCGTACACAAGGCCGGGCAATAAGAGGACTAATCAAGCAGCTTCCAAAGCCCATAGAGAGCCAATGCCCAGAACCACCACTTGAAGCCGGCACCTTTCTTCTCCAGGGAAGGCGCGGGCGGCGGGTGGGCGGGGGTCGGCGTTGCCGGCGGAATGGCCCAGTCGGGCACTTTGCGTGAGAACGACGTGAAGCCGTCGAACGGGTAGGGACGGCGGAAGCGATCGATCAGCGACTCCATCACGTCGAAGCGGGCCGAATCCCATCGCTTGTCGTCGGCGACGGTGAGGGCAGGCCCGATTTTCTTCCGCAGGTCCTCGGGGATTTCTTCGAGCGTGGCGTACTCCTTCGGTTCGCCGTCGCCTTCGATGACGACGAAGCGCTTTTTCTCGCCCGCGCCGGTGCGGAGAATGCGGATGCCCTTCGTCTCGGTAGCGGAGGCCTCCACTTCGATGATCGAGTCGGCGATCGTCTTGTCGAGGATCTTTCGTGCGGAGTCGAGGGCGGACTTTTTCGCCGAGGCGGAGTCCGCCGTGTCGGAGGCCGCGGCCGGTCGCTGTGCCGGCGCGCCGCACTGACCGCAGAAGCGGTAGTGATCGGGATTGGGGTCGCTGCATTTCCAGCAATAGACCATCCGGGCGAATCCTCTGGCGGCGGCAGCGTTTCATGCCGCTTACTAACGTGCGCGGCTCGGATTGATGCGCGGAGCGCGGCGCAGTCCTCGGCGATCGGAGGATTCATCGACCGGCGAATCGTGCACGTTGAAAGCAAAGCGCCAATGCGGATCGATGGATGATCGGACGTTCTGGGGGTCCGAGAGCACGCCGGACGGTGGAAGCGCAGGCGACGTATTCTCGCCCCCCTACCACTTCTTGAAGACGAAGAACCCGGCGGCGGCAATGAAGGCGAAGCCGACGAGGTAGTTCCACTTGAGCGGCTCCTTGAGCCATAGGACGGAGAAGCCGCAGAAGATGATCAGCGTGATGATTTCCTGAATGGTCTTGAGCTGTGCGGCGGAGAATTGCTTATGTCCCCAGCGGTTGGCGGGCACCTGCAGGCAATACTCGAAGAAGGCGATGCCCCAACTGATGGCGATGACGCGCCACATGTCGACGTGCTTATATCGAAGGTGGCCGTACCAGGCGATGGTCATGAAGAGATTGGAGAGGGTCAGGAGCAGAATGGTTTGCATACAGGTTTCCCGTGTTGAAACGATAACCCCTTGCTGACGCGCGGGGCTCTGATCACTGAGTGAGGCTCCGATCAGAGCGACATTCGGGCCCATTGTTCGAGGAAGAGGACGGCCCAAAGCTGACTGCCAAAGTCGATCCAGGGGCGTCGCTGAGCGCGGAGCATCCACTGCACGCCGCGCGGGTCGAAGATGCCGTTTGATACCAGGGCTCCTCCGTTTAGCAACTCGGCGGTCTGATCGAGCAGGCCGCGCTTGAGCCAGCGGCGGATGGGGATGCGAAAGCCCATCTTGGGGCGGTAGAGCAGTTGGTGCGGGACGTAGCGCTCGGCGACTTTCTTGAGCAGGTACTTGCGCGTGTCGCCGCGAATCTTGAGATTCGTCGAGAGCGACGCGGCAAATTCGGTGATGGTGTGATCCAGCAGCGGAACGCGGCACTCCAGGCTGCAGGCCATGCTGGTGCGATCGACCTTGGTGAGGATGTCATCCGGCAGGTACATCCGCAGGTCGACGTATTGCGCCGTCTCGACGGCAGGCCAGCCACGATCGACGCCGATTCGGCGATGGGCGTCAAAGATGTCTTCATCCGTGGGCGCAGGCTGAAAAGCATCCGTCAGCAGGCGATTCATCAGCCACGGACTGCAAAGCACCTGATGCTCCTCGTGCTGGCGAAGCGGGGTGTGCGAGGCGTTTCGAAAGCGCTTGAGGAACTTGGCCTCAGGGCTAAAGAGCGCGCCGGAAGAAGCAACGACGGCGCGATTGCGCAGGCGCCGGAGTCGCCCGCCCTCCTGGACCGCGTCGAGCACTTCCTGATAGCGGCCATAGCCGGCGAAGGTCTCGTCGCCGCCGTCGCCGGAGAGGACGACCTTGACGTGCTTCGACGCGACCTGACAGACGCGATAGCAGGCGAGGGCGGATGAATCTGCGAAAGGCTCGTCAAACTGGCGGACGAGCAGCTCCACGGCGTGCATCGGATCGAGGCTGACGTGCTCTTCGTAATGCTCGGTGTTGTACTTCTGGGCGAGGGTCCGGGCATAGGGAAGCTGGTCGAAGCCGGCCTCCTCGAAGCCGACGCTGAAGGTCTTGATGCGCTTGCCGGAGACGATGGAGGCGAGGGCGACGACGAGCGACGAATCGACGCCGCCGGAGAGCAGCGCGCCGACTTCGACGTCGGACTCCATGTGGCTCTCGACGGCGGCGCGGAGTTTGGCATCGAGCAGGTCGATCGCCTCGCGTTCGTCGGTGAGCTTGTGGCCGGAGTAGTCGAGCTGCCAGTAGGGTTCGATCTTGACGTCGAGCTTGCCGGTGGAGGGGTTTCGATCCGCGACGAGGATGTGCCCCGGCGGGAGCTTGTAGATTTTCTCAAAGATGGTGAGCGGGGCAGGGACGTATTTCCAGCGGAGGTATTCGCGCAGGGCGCGGCGGCAGATCGCTGGCTTGTCCGGCAGCATTGCGCGAATGGCCTTGAGCTCGGAGGCGAAGATGAGGCGGCGGCCGTCGAGGTAGTAATAGAGCGGCTTGATCCCGTTGCGATCGCGTGCGAGAGTCAATTTGTCGCCGTCGAGAATGGCAATGGCGAACATGCCGGAAAGCTGCTCGACGAAGCGGCGCGGGTCTTCCTCGTAGAGATGCAGCGCGGTCTCGCCATCGCAATGCGTACGGAACTGGTGGCTGCGGTCGAGCAGTTCCTTACGCAGTGCACGGAAGTTGTAGATTTCTCCGTTGTAGACGAGGTGGATGCGGTCGGACTCGTTGGAAATGGGCTGGTGACCGCCGGCGAGGTCGATGATGCTCAGGCGACGGTGGCCGAAGAAGGCGCGGCGGTCGGGGGCGATCATGCTGCCGCGGTCGTCGGGCCCACGATGGGCGATGGAGTCGATGGCGCGGTCGAGAATGGCGGGATCATTGAGTTCCGCGAAGGGTTCGATTGAGATGCCGCCGAGGATGCCGCACATGGTGGAGACTGTTCCTTTGTCACCGGTTGACGACGGTGGCGAGGCATCGTAATTCGGCACGGCGGTGTTGAGTAGGCTGGCGACCGGTGGCATCGGGGATGGAGACACTGACATTGGGCGATGAGCCTTATTCAATCATCCCTGCGGCCAAGCGGGCGAGCTTGAAGCAGATACAGCGCGGCTGGCCGCGGCGATTGGAGATCGTCGCCGAATCGGACGCTGCGCGGGCGGCACTGCGTGGGTTTGAGGAGAAGTGGCCGGGGCGCGCGGAGGGCGCGCTCAAGCTCCGGCTCGTTTCAGGGAAATCTACGGCGGAAGGGTACCGGCTACTCATCAACGAATCGCAGGTTGTCTGCCAGGCGGCGCAGGCCGAGGGCTTCCGACATGCACTGCGCACACTGATGCAGCTTGCGGCGCATACCGAGATGTCGGTCGGCGAAATCGAAGATGCGCCGGAGATTGCCGTGCGAGGATTCCATTTGAACTTTGAAAGCTACCGGCGGATGGATATGGACGCCGCCTTGCGATTGGTCGAAGCGGCGGCGCGGTTCAAGTTGAACACGCTGCTGGTCGAGTATGGCCCGCGATTTCCATTCTCCGATCAGCCGCAGATGCGCGACGGATTGACGCTCTCACTGGAAGAGATCGCGCGACTGACCAGCGCGGCGGCCGACGAAGGCATTGAGATCATTCCGCTCCAGCAGTCGCTCGCACATCTTGAATACCTGCTGCGACACGATCGCCATGCCCATCTCCGCG